>Ga0209755_10004327_pt1 | contig 16881 bp, 23 predicted proteins | sample TergutCo191P1_FD_187301 | JGI IMG/M metagenome (GOLD analysis project Ga0209755, IMG submission 187301) | Cornitermes sp. P1 segment gut microbial communities from Petit-Saut dam, French Guiana - Co191P1 (SPAdes) (version 2) | ecosystem: Host-associated > Arthropoda: Insects > Digestive system... | reverse complement strand
CAATGCCGCAGCAAACCCGACGATCCAGGAGAAGAAAAACAATCTTCTTGCGGATATTGAGGGGGCTGGTGGAGACAAACCAGAAGCCTGAGAAGTAGCAGGGGAAATTGGGGGTATAGCAGGGTGAGTCGAAAAAAACGACTTACCCGTCTACCCCCAAATCGTGTGGGCGAACTATCATAGGAATATCAAGATGCCAAGACTCAAAGCAATCTCACAAGACATCTGGCTTCGTGCAGGAGGTGGGCCGTCACAATATGGAGTGTGCTACTATATGTGTAATTTTCTGGAAAGCAACACCTGGCTCAATCCTGGCTTTAACGGTGCTATCGAAGCCGCCCTAAACTTTGGCCAGGGAACCGCAATGATGAATTATGCCAAGGCTCAGAACTCACGATATGCGCCGCAAGTCGCAAGATATCCTGTGGTAACCGGATCGTTACAGCTCAATCGAATATATCGAGGAGCTTTTTGGGTTGATGCTATTGGAGTGGCACCTGAAATAATACCGAATCACGAGATCATAATAATTACAGGAGGAAATCCAGGGGATATAGTATATTTCGAGCCCAACTTTGGATTTTATCAGCCTACGATAGTGGGCGGACTCACAAACAGGGGAGCCATGGAGAATGAAATCAGAGGATTGTATTTACCCACACATCAAGTTCGAAATTTTGAGTATCTAAATGTTAGGAACAACACTGGCTCTGGGCCGCTAAGCTTCTTTTAGTCGGTACGGTGTACTCCGTAATGTATTATCCGTGAAAAGCTATGCTCAATAAAATCGCCCAAATGGCTACAATCCTGCTCTGCATTCTGGACAATTAAGATCCCGTTTCTTTTCGTGCCTTGTTTCTTGAAATCCCACCCGTGTGCGGTATATTGCCATGTATGTCATGGCACAGCAAGTCTATGCGCTTGCCGTCCTGCCGTTCATGCCAAACGTATTGGTTGTCGTTAATCCATTGTCGAACGGTATTTTCTCCTATACCTAAACGACGCGAAAGGATCTTGTCGGCATTCGACATCGTTCCATTGCTGCCGTATCTGTTATCTAAAAAAACATTAATCTTTACCGTTGCAATGGAAAACGGGGAAAATACAGGCTCATTTTTTCTGAATCGAATCCCCTTTTGACCCAAAGCCAATAACAACAGATTTGCCTTGAGCCTAATCTTTTTTGACGTTGATATTCCCCCGAGCGTTAGTGGTTTGCGAAGATTCAGCAGGATCAGCCGCTGAAAAGTCATGGGAGAAACTGGGTCGTTGCTACCTTGCGGTATATGTTGTAAATCGGGAAACCAGACCGTATTTCCAGGGCTGCTGCCGTCTTTCCATTTCCCGTTGTTTTGCGGAATATGCAAGGCCACGCCATCACCCTTTTCGCCAGGTATGGATGCCGCCTTTGGGGCAGTTCCCGTCCCTGGGTTTTCCGATAGAGCCTGTCACCGTGCCGCACTTTCCGCAGCGGTATATCGCCACGGTACCGGGGTTGTAGACCGTCCACTTGTGGCCGCCGCCTTTGGGGCAGGTGCCGACAAGCGGCTTGCGCGTGCCGCCGGTGACATTGCCGCATTTCGTGCATTTCCATCCGTTCATAATTGACTCCTCTGTTTTTGCGCTAGCACTCGGTTTGCGCAGGTTTCCCAAGGCCGGACGCCTTGAAATCTTCCGCCATCTCATGTATCTCGCAAATAATACCCACAATGGAATCCACCGAACCGCCAATTTTCCTGTCAACGTTCCTGCTTCCATCGCCTATTGCCCTAAGTGCGGTTTTTACGCCTTCCACCTGAAGGGAACGATGTTCGCCAGTCTTGCACCACACGGCAAAATGATCGCAGTTGTTAGTGGCGAGATCGTAACCCTTCTCGCCGATACGTGAACGGGCACGGCGCAGGGTTTCATCTGGCGGAAAACTGTTGCCAATGTCCACCACCTTTACGGGACAGCTCTTCTTGAAACGCTCGAAAGTGGTTCGGTGAACAATTGCGTTTTCTGGATTGATCTCGGAACCTTCCTGTGCGGCAAAATGTATTACCTGCCCTTCGCCTTCGTAGATGCCGCAATGATGGTAAAGGCCCCTGTTCACCCAGAGGAGATCGCCTGGTTGGAGTTTGCGTCTTGGTTTCATCAACCGCCCTCAATTGTTGCGGAAGCATCAACCTGCACTGCTTTTTTCTCTTGCAAATGCTTTTTAACCTTTTCGCCGACTTCTTTTTTTTCCTCTTCCGAAAGAGGCTTGCCAGAAATTTCGTAGTTGGCTTCCATGATAGAGTTCAAGGTGTCCGCCAACGCTTGGCATGTTATGAAGGTATTGCCATCAATTGCGGTCTTGATTGCGGTTTTTACGACGGCGTTCTTTATGTCCCTTCCGCAAACATCATCAATGGATGCAAGTTTGTCAAGATCGATGTTTGCCTCAAGCGGCAATTGCGGCAGAAGCATTATTTGCCATAATTTTTTACGCATGGCAAGATTTGGCTTCCTGAAATGAATACTTCTTATCCGTGTTACAAACGCCTTGTCGTAATTTCGCGCCAAGTTCGTGGCGAATATCACGACCCCAGTAAACTGTTCTATTTGGATAAGCAATTGGCTGCGCATGGAGTTTATTGCCTGTTCGCTGCCTTGCGTTACATTGGTTAGCCTTTTGGATAGGAGACTGTCGGCCTCGTCGATGAAAAGCACGGCGTTTGCCTCGGACGCTATTTGAAACAGTCTTTTTACGTTTTTTGGCCCGTCCCCGTGATATTTGCTTTCTATTTCGGCATAACTTGCCAAGATTATTTTTCTGCCCATTGCGTTTGCAATGCCGTGGGCTGCCATTGTTTTTCCCGTCCCACTGTCCCCGTGAAAGTTAAGCGCAAGTTTTGGGCTGGGTTCTATTTTGGAAAGCCCCCATTCGTCGTAAACCTTGTTCCTGACGCTTTCGAACTTTATGGAGTATTGCAGTTCCTCAAGAACGCCATCCTCCAGGATTATTTGGTCAAATGTGTATTGCGGCTCTTGTGCCTCAATGGAAAAGGAAGTACCGCCATCGTCATCGTCATCCTTTTTTTCGTCTTTGGTGTTCTGCCTAACATGTTCCTTTGCCTGATCCGGAACAATATCGACCTTTACAAGAGGACTTGGCACTTTGTACTTTTCGGCCAAAATGTCATTTACGGCATTTGACACACGGGACAAGAATATGGTTTTGTTGGTTTCGCTGGCGAAATCCGGGATATTCGATAAAGTCAAATTCACCTTGAAAACTCCTTTGAAAAAGGGATTATGCCATGGCAACAATCCCTTTTTGTGGGCTTGCAAGCATACGGTCTATGCGGTCAAGTCATAGACAATCTTGTCCTTCCTGCCAAATTCAGCCTTAAGCTCGCTATCCAGATCTTTGCCTTCCCATTCCTGTTTGTCCAAGTGTTTTCCTTTTTTGTCGAAAACATTGCAGACAACATGGTATTTACCGGAGCTTAGATTTTTTTTGATAAGCTCGGCTGTCTCTGCCCCGGGTATTTGCCTTGCCTTGTTCAGGTACTTGCGAATCGCATCGTATGAGATTTTAACAAGAACTATTATTCCTGTCACTGCCGCCGCCCCTGCTACTAGTATTCCTATGCCAGCCGCCGCTGCCCCGATAATGTCCCAAAGTCCCCCGTCGTCCTTACCCATGCATTCCTCCTACTCCACAATAACAAGATCCCTGTCCTTAAACAGGCGTAGCAGTTCATCGTCCAACTGTTTGACTTTCCTTTTGCAACCCAACGGATTTCCTATGCTGTCTGTTACAAGCTTGTTGCCATTGTCCAGGAATACAAGAGTTATAACCAAACCATCATCTCCCTTTTCCTTGAGCATCGCCCCTTTTACAATCGCAGGACTGTCATTTTTGTGGTCGATGAAGTATTTCATCGCCTCCTCATAGGAAAGTTCATTGCTCAAAATTTCCTTGAATTTCCCAAGCAAGTCTTTTGCAATATCCAGCAGGGGCTTTTCCCCATCGGGTTTTGTCTCGTCTTTTTTCCCAGGCGTTTCCTTGGCATTGCCACGATGTTTTCGGCTTACAAGAAATACGACCGCGCCAATAACCACTACGCCAACAATGATACGACCTATCATGACATAACTCCTTTAGGTTACGTGTAAATCACCAATTCCTCTTTCTGGTGAGCTTTCTTTTGTTCCTCGCTAACGTCCTTGGATTCGTATTTTACGCCATCCTCAAACTCGCTGGTATTTTTGTTGAAAATACCTTGAACGGTATTATAGTCGCCGTTTTTGAGTTTTGTCTGCAACGTGATGGCGATATTCTCTTTATCCGACATCACCAATTGCTCGCGCCCCCTGAACCAATCAATAATTGTGCTCCACTTGAGAAGAACTAGAGCTACGACACCCAACCCTACAGCGGCGGCGATTATAATCGCAACTAATGGCAGTGGCATGATTTCCTCCTACTCCACGATAACCAGATCTTTGCCCTTAAACACATTGAGCAATTCATTGTCCATGTGCGTAACCTTTTTCCTGTAGCCCAGCGGATTCCCAATGCTGTCGGTTACAAGCTGGTTGTTTTTGTCCAGGAACACCTGAAACACCGTAAAACCGTTTTCGGCCCCTTCTTTAATGATAGCCCCCTTTACAATCGTGGGGCTGTCATTCTTGTGGTCGATGAAGTATTCCATCGCCTCCTCGTAGGTAATCCTATCGGCACCGGCAAGTTCCCTTAACTTGTCCGCCAGTTTAGCAAAGGCAACTAAAGTTGCCGTAACCAGTGCGGCGATTTGCCCTTCCGTAAGAGTAGTTTGTTCGTCGTCCGATGTTTCATCGTCCGCATAATAGTCCATAGAGTCCCCCTTGTTGCTTTTTTCCGCATCGATTATGGTATCTAGTTTCTTGATCTCAAAGTTGCTGTGGGCACCCACCTTGGAGGCCGCCACTATAGCGGCATTTGCCAGGTCGTCGAGCAAACAAAGTACTGGAATTGTATCCAGAATTAGATCGATCAGTAGCATGATATACCCGATAGCCTCCCACGATTAACGCCTCATATCTTGTTGGGGTTTCTGGAATATTCAAGGTGGATAACAATTTACCAAGAACCCCAACCACCGCACCAAAAGGGCTTGCAACAATGGGTGATCTGTCCCCAGTTGCCTTTCGTAGGTTCTTTAGCAACCTGTAAGCAACGTTGCGATTGAAGTGCATTGCATAACTGCCAAGAGCTTCCTCGCTCACCTTTTTTTCGACCATAAAACCTCCAGCAGCCTACTGTCACGGATATACCGTAAGCAATACTTCAAATTTTTTCATCATCTCGATATCTTCCTGATATTGCTCTTCAAGCGTGATATTTTTCTTATTCTGATAATGCGTAGCCCAATAATGCGTTATTGGAAAATCTGACCCTATCATAATTTTTTTGCCAAGCCCGTTTTTTATCAAATATGAAGGAACAAGCCAAAAATAGGGCTTAAACGATGCGGGAGGGTAGACGGAAACCGCAGTCGCTATTTCCGAATAAACTTCATCGTGCTCAACGTCTTTCTTTGCGCTTGTCGTGGAGGAATAAACGGCTTCTGTTATACCTTTATCTTTGACTATTTGAAGCGTCTCACATGGATCGTAGTATAGCTCTTCAAACTGTCCGACGTGCAGATGATTATCGACCATTTTGTTGATTTTTTTCCCTCCATTCCAAAGCTACTTTTCGGTTAATTGCCGCAACCTCGCAGAAGTGTTCGTTGATTTTGAAAATGTCGCCATTGGTATCCTCATTTGCGTTTCTGCCCATACATAAGGCACAAAATCCTCTGTCTTCACAATCCAAACATTCAGGGAAGTCTTTCCGGCGCAAGCCTCGCAAATAGTTTATTTGAGGCGAATTGTCCCAAATATCTTTTAGACGATTTTCCTTCACATTTCCGCAGAAGCGATCCTGCCAACCTGGGCATGGGTATACGTTCCCATCTGATGTCATGCAGAGATAAGTTATACATACACCGCAGACAATATCATTGCCGATGTCCTGACTGCCAGCATAGTCAGTTTCAAAATCAGCACCTAAGAGCCTCTGTTGATAAACGATGTCATTGTTTGCTATGCTCCGTATTACTTCGCCAGCTTCTTCCGGCGAAAGTCTGTGCAAAAGGTTATCCGTGGTATGATCATATTTTGCCATGATCATGAAGTCACTTAGAACACGGCATTTTTTACCTTGTCCCCATAACACCACGTCTCTGTGACAGTTTTTATTCTGCTTCATGATGGGGCAATTGATTTGCACTGGTATGTTGTTATCAATAAGTTTAAGTATGTTGGCTTTGGTTTTTTCGAATGAACCTGGCAGTTGCGTTATCGAATCGTGTATTTCAGGGTTCATACTGTACAGGGAAACATTCACGCTGGAAAGCCTACCGTTCTTCATCTCCGAAAGAACATTTTCATCCAACAGAGTTAAATTGCTTAACACAGTAACGGAAAAATCATATTCTTTTGCTTTTCGCAGAAAATCGCAAAAGTTTGGATGCAAAAGCGGCTCGCCACCCGAAAATGTCATGTCAAGGACACCCATTTCACGGCATTGCTCAAGCACGGCATAGAAGAGAGATGGTTCCATGTCTTTTCTTTTTGCCTCGTGCGGTATATAGCAATGGACACATCGCTCGTTGCAGTTGCTTGTCAGCTCAATATGAAATGCCATCAATTGGGGCGACATTTGAAAATGGCTGTTCAAATACGTTTGTGTATCGATTTCGGACTGGGACAACGAAAAGCTCTTGCTTTTGAGAACGCCAGAAAGCTTGTCGTATGAAAACCCACGATCCTTTTTTTCCAGCTCTGGTAAGGTTTCCGCACTGACAACAAAGCCGTCTTTTTCAAGTTCTCCAAAAAAATCGATGCAGTCCTGTTTTACATCGGTTATATCGGCATCAACGAAAATTGTGGCGATTGCTTTGGCTATTTCTTCCAGTGTCTTTGGTTCCCTTGAAAGAGCTTTTAAAAAGACGGCACCAGATTCATCTGTTACACGATCGGCGAACGTGGTTTTATTAGTGATATAGCCAGCGTTGTTGTATACACGAACAAAACTGTCTTTTTTGAGCTTGAGAAACATATCAATCGTCCTCCAAAACATACTTAAGTAGGGTACGGATCGCTACAAGAACACTCCGTACCCCCTTACTACCACACATCAGGGAGCGTGGCGGCAATGGCTGCACCCATGTCCAGTTGGGCACCCTGCGGCAAAAACAGCGTCTGTCTTGTTTCCGGCCACAATTTTCGGCTTTGAGTACTTCATGGTTTTCTCCTTACACAAAATATTTATCACTGTCCAACGGACAGCCTTTTATCTGGCAATGCCAGAATAAAAGCGAAGTTAAAACACCTTACAAGTTATCAATGCTTTTTTACCCAGTGGATTTTCTGCGCTACAGACAAACCTAGTGCATACCGAATCTAAAGTTGCGTAATACTCCTTGTCATGACTATTTGCAATACAAATCTCCATCGATAAGTTTTTTCCGCAATCTTCCCTAGTACGAATAATTTCAATACATCCTTTCATGCCTTTCTCCTTCGCTATAAAGTTAAAAATAATGGTATCATTTTTAGATGTTCTTCCGTTAACTTGAACCCACCTTTGAACTACGGTTATGGCAGAGTGATGTTGTTTTCTATCCAAATTGCCCCACCTGGTTAACAAGGTCGCTCTCTTCCATCTTTTCCGCCGAGGCGATTTTTGCGTCATGTATACCTTTCTGGGTATAAAGAAGCCTCTCTGCCAGTCTGATGACTTCCTCCCTTTCCCCACCGTCAAGTTGCTCATATACGCTACAGAGCCTGTCCAATCCTTCTTTGTCATCTACCAAAGCCATACCACCAACTTGAACTATTATAGGTAACATATTATCATATTCAGATAAACATGTCAATACATAAATGCGATATATGCAAACTTTTTGATTCCCAAAGCAAACATACGTGATGTTGCGTAATTCCACGGTAAAACAAAAAATCATTCAAAAAATAGTGTGGCTACGCATTTATAATAAAAGATTTGCAACTTGAACAAAGCCTTATTCTATATTAGATTGAAGGCACTACGGAAACAGATAGGAAAAGCCATGGACGAAGTCAATGAGCGGATAAAACAAATCAGGGCTACTTTGGGAATTCCTCAACGTGAATTTGCAAGCCAAGTATTTATCAGCCAAAGTACATTCGGCGAAATTGAAACGGGAATGCGCAGGGTCAACGACCGAATTATCCAACTGATTTCCACGCAGTTCAACGTAAACAGGGACTGGATCAAAACCGGCAAAGGCGAGATGTTCCGTGCCGACAAATCGAGCCTTGACCTTGAGCATCTGGTTGAGATTTACAAGCAACTTGAAAAGCCGCTACAGGATTATCTATTGGAACAGTCCGAAAGTCTGCTGAGGCTGCACAACGAGAACACCATAACAAGGAAGAAGCAGGAAACGAGTTGATTAGGAGAAGGATTACCTTTTCCATTACATATGAAAACAGGGAACAGTTTATTTACATGCTGAAAGGTCAACCCATGGATATTGCGACCAAGGCGGGGCGTTACGGGGCAGCGCCCCGTAGAGGGGGAAGCGGAAGACTTGCGCAGCAAGGCTGTAGCGTGGGGGAGACTTCCCCCTTCTCCCTATTCAAAACAAAACACATTTATTAGTGTGTTTATACCAATACTTGAAACGACAACGAAACATGATAACGAGAATTTATGCAGATTCTCAAAAATACGGTATTGCCATTTGTCCCCAAGGGTGTTACACTGAATGTGGTTTGATAAAACCTTGTGCATAACCTGTGGATAAATTATTGGCAAAAAGTGTAGATGTACTGGAAAACCACTGTAGAAACTCGGGGCTTTTTGGAAAACCTTTGTTTGACGTTGTCTAAGTCCTTATCTGGTAAGGAATTAGCGTTTTTTTACTACTCAAGCGTTTAGGTAAAAATACAAGTTATCTAGTAAATTTGGATAGTTGGACATCCTGGCATTTAAAATGCCTGTGGATAATTTGTGGATTACTGTGGATGGTGCAGGTACAAGGTAAGAAATGGCTGAATTAAACAACGAGCTTCTTTGGTCTGAAACCTTGAATCAACTAAAGGCGGAACTGGGGGAAGGGGTATTCAGTGTATGGTTCACGGATGTCAGCTACCTACGGTCGGGGGAAGACAGCGTTACGATAGGGTTTCCATCCGCTTTCCATCGTGACAGGATAAAGAAGAACTACCAGAACAATATAAGGGCGAAGCTGAAAAAGCTTGCCAGCAGGGAAATAGCCCTGGAATTCGAGGTGGTTACCGAAAGTACGGAAAAGCCCACTTCCGTCCCTCAGGAGTCCACCGGTGTACCTTCCATCGAAATTGTGGAGGAGTCAGAGCTTATAGAGAAAAACAAAAATCCCCCCATGGAAAAGCCCAAGAAAGACCAGCATTCCCAGTTGAGGGACGATTACATTTTCGAAAGGTATGTCATAGGCGAAAACAACAACTTTGCCGCAAACGCCGCAATCGCCATAAGCCGAAATCCAGGAACCAATTACAATCCTTTCTTCATTTATGGAGGGGTAGGTTTGGGGAAAACCCACCTTATGCAGGCCATAGGCAATTATATACACGAAAATTCCGACAAAAAGGTGATTTATGTTACTTCCGAGGATTTTCTTAATGAGTTTATGGAATGCATACACGGAAACAAGATGAGCCTTTTCAAAAACAAGTTTCGTAGAGTTAATGTTTTACTTATAGATGATATTCAATTTTTTGCGGATAAGCCAGGGGTACAAGAAGAGCTTTTCCATACTTTTAATGCCGTACTCAATGCCAAAAACCAGATTGTATTTACCTGCGACCGTCCTCCCTCGGAATTAAAAAAATTCGAGGCCAGGCTTATAAACCGCTTCGATCAGGGTCTCAAGGTCGATTTGCAACCGCCACGCTACGAAGTTCGCTTTGCCATTATCAAGGCTACTGCCGAGAATCGAGGAGCTTTTATACCAGATGAGGTTATAGACCTTCTAAGTAAAAAAATATCTTCAAACGTAAGGGATTTAATCGGAGCACTCAGTACACTAATTGCCTATGCTGAGATAATGGGAAAAAATGTTACTTTGGAGATTGCCCAACAAAAGTTAAAGGACATATTTACTTCCAGTAAACAGTCAAATTTATCCATGGATACTATCAAAAAAGTGGTAGCCAGTCATTTTTCTATTAGTGTAAAAGACCTGGAAGGAAAAAAAAGAACACAAAACATAGTTTTCCCTCGACAGCTTACGATGTACATATGTAGGGAAATGACCGAATATTCAAGCACGGAAATAGGTGAATCTTTCGGAGGTAGGGATCATTCTACGGTAATTTATTCCTTGGAGAAGATACGTGGACGTTTTGCCATGGATGCTAACCTAGAATCCACCGTCGAAACATTAAAGCAACAGGTAAAGGAATTGGCTGCAAAACTATAAAGATGTTAAGATATGGCGTATAACCTGTTTAAAAGCAGGGGGATTGAGTAAAGTGTTTAAAATCGGGATAATTTTACCTGGTTTTATAAAACTGTAAATACATATGGGGTAAGGAATTAGCTTGGCTTTCCACTTTTCCAGCCCCCTATTACTGCTTCTACTATTATATATATGATGTATAATAATAGAAGCAAAGGAGCCAACTATGAAGTTTGTATGTGAAAGGAATATCCTTCTAAAGGAAATAGCCATGGCGCAAGAGATTATTGCGTCAAAAAACGTCATTTCCATATTATCCAATATCTATCTTGAAGCAGAAAATGACAGCCTTACAATTAAGGCTACTGATTTAAAGGTCAATTTCGAGACCAAAGTGCCAGTTACGGTGCTTGAAGCAGGACCTGCAACAGTTTTTGGGGACAAATTTTTGAGCATTCTAGGTTCTGTTCCTGAAGGGGAAATGGAATTTGAGTACAATGACAATAAAGTAAAGATAAAGACTTCCGTTAAAAAGGCTAATTTTCAGCTTAAAAGTATGGCTTCTGATAAATTCCCAGAATTTCCAACTTCTAGCACCGAATACTTTGAAATGCCAATAAAGGACTTTAAGGAAATGGTTAGTCAGACGGTTTTTGCGGTTTCCGACGATGAAACTCGTTTCTTTATGAATGGGGTTTTCCTTGAAAAAGCCGAGGGGAAGTTGGTAATGGTAGCCACGGATGGACGTAGACTTGCACATATAAGTAAGGAAGCTGAAAATATACAGGATTTTACTGGGATTATAGTTCCCCCAAAAATTCTTAATATTATAACAAAAAGAGCTGGAGATGAAGGTCTTATTGAGATTTCCGTTACCAGCAAAATAATATTTATACGTTTTGGCTCATATAACCTTTCTTCCGTTTTAATCGAAGGTAATTTTCCAAATTATCGTAAGGTTATACCTGAAGAACAGACTAGTTCTTTCGCTATAGATCGAAGGGAAATGTTAGATGCCCTTAAACGTGTGTCGTTGCTTGTGGAACAAAAATCACACCGAATATACGTTGGCCTTAAATCAGAGGTGATGGAAATTTATTCCGAAGAAGGGGAGATTGGTGATGCTAAAGAGGAAATTTCCTGCAAGTTTAATGGGGAAGAAATATCCTTAGCCCTAAACTATCGCTACATAGAGGAGCCATTTAAAGCTATCGGCACTGATGAGATTTGCATACGCTTTACCAATCCGAGTAAAGCAATTACGATTATGCCAGTTCCCGAAGCCGACTTCTTTCACATTGTAATGCCTATGCAATCATAATAGCTGTGACGATATCTTCTTTGCGTACCACAGGGTTTCGTAATCTTGTAGATTCTGTGGTTAGCACTTCTTCTGAAAACGTTTTTCTAGTTGGTGAAAATGGACAAGGTAAGACAAATTTTATCGAAGCTCTGTATTTTTGTGCTTACGCATCATCTTTTCGTGGAGCACGCAACAGTGATATCGTTAAGGACGGAGTAAAGGACTTTTCCGTTGCCATAACGATTGCAAATAATGCATTTACAGAAAGCATCTACAATGAAGTTCTTGTTAAATCTGACAAAGAAAAAAAAATAGTATTAATAAATGGAAAAAAAGCAGAAGATCGTAAAGAATTACTTTCTGTTGTTCCTTGTATAGTATTTTGCCATGAAGACATGGAATTTGTAAAAGGTAGCCCTGAACAACGTCGCTGGTTTTTTGATCAGGTTCTCAGTCTTTACGATTCTGTTTATCTTGAGGATTTACGATGTTATAAACGAGCCATTAAATCGCGCAATACTATTCTTCGGGATAACTTGAAAAATAAACTTTATGGTAATTCTGAAACGTTATTGGATACCTTAGATTGTCAGTGTGCTTTTTATGGGATAAGGCTTATGGAAAAACGGGAAACAGCGGCACGACTTTTTTCGGAGGTTTTTGCGCCGATTTATAATGAAGTATCTGGGATTTCAGGTATGACCGTTAAATACACGCCTTCTTGGAAAAGCTTAAATGAAAAAGAATCTCTAGAATGGTTATCAAAACGACGACCAATGGACATGATGGCAGGGATTTCCCTTACTGGCCCTCATCGTGATAGTTATTCCTTTACTATTGACGGTGTAAACTTTGTAACAAATGCTTCTACTGGACAGCGACGACTTTTGGCCTTGTTGTTAAGGGTCGCCCAAGCCAGTCGTTTTTCTCAAACAACAGGTAGAAAGCCCGTACTTTTACTTGATGATGTACTTCTGGAAATGGATGGTGAAAAGCGGCGGCGTTTTCTATCTGTATTACCAGGATACGATCAAGCTTTTTTTACCTTTTTGCCAGAAGAGCCTTTCAATCAGTATCGAAAGGAGGACACTTTGGTATATTATGTAAAAGATGGACGAGTGGAGGCGGAAAATAGATGAGGCGTGTTGGAGATATATTGGTATCATTATTTGACGAAAGTATGGCAGAAAAAGCTGAGGAGTATTCGGCATTTTTTTCTTGTTGGAAAGATCTTGCCGAGAAAAACGGTATTTCTGCCGCGGCGGCTCATTCATGGATAAAAAATGTTGATAATGGCCTTGTTTGGATAGAGGTGGATCACCCTGGTTGGAAGCAAATTCTTCAAACCAAGGAAAGAAAGCTTTTGCATGATTTTCGTTACCGTTTTCCTAAGATGGGCATTTCTGGTATATCAATTATATTGTGTCGCCCTGGTACCTACCCAGAAAACGCAAAGAGTGAACTTGCTATCGAAACCTCCGTGTCAGAAGAGAAACATCCATCTACCAATTCTTTAGATGCATCTACTACCAGAGATGAGCATGTCCAAAATTCTGGATATGATGATATTAAGAATGAAGCACTAAAGAAATTGTTGATGAGACTGGAAAAAAATATAGTCGAAAGAAATATGTAAAACTATTATTTAGGGGAAATCTGAAATACATAATAAAAATCCCCACCCCTTGGGGTGAGGATTTTTATTCCTTTAAATTTTATATGTTTGCCAATCGTTACATGCCCATCAATAACGATTATATTGTAATACCTTTTGTTGTTAATAATGAAGATAAAAATAATTACATCGTAAAAATAAACCGTAATAATAACACGTTTTCATATAATAAAATGCCCGATATGTTTGATAACATGAACTTTTGGGACGGTTACTTTTACAACGGCACATTGTATTTCAGAATGTGGGATGAAAATCCTGATGTTATACCATATACTACAAGCGATTTTGAAAATTTTACGATGATAACAACGGAAGAATTTTGGGCTGTTGGTGAAAGCAAGCCCGTATACTATTATTCGGATTCAAAAAACCGTTTATATGATATCGAGGATAATAGCATTAGTCGTACAGAAACTTATCTGTGTGTATCAATAGATAACGGAAATACGTGGTATAAAGGGAATATGGGTACTAATTACGCTAATAGAGTAACATCGGTAGGTGATACAATATATGTTTCTTGTCATAGTTATTATGAGGTTATAGGGTTTTTTCCGATAGGGAGTACTGGTGGAGGACTACATGTTTTCCAATGGGAATATGAATAAAAGTCCTAAAACTAGAACGTTTTATACCATAGAGATGTATAAAATAGCCTTTAACAAAAACGGTTTTTAGTTCGATATTTTGTATATTCATATCATACGTTTATGCATAAACGCCAAATGATCGAAATGTTTGTAGCCAAGTTTTTCATAAAAAGCAAACGGTGGTTTATTTACGCCTGTTAAAAGCGTTACGCTTACAAAATTATTTTCCTTTGCATATTTTTCAATCACATCCATAAGTGCTATTCCGTATCCCTTCCGTTGACACTCAGGAGAAATGAACAGCTCGTCAATGAATATTTCTTCCCCTCTGTAATGGTTTTTTTGATGAGCGAAAACAGCCCCGATCAGAATATCATTATTCCATAGTGTATAACCTAAAAATCGGTTATTGTCCACCAGTTCTCGCAGATATGCATGTGCCGAATCATTTGTCCATTTGTCGTACCAAGGGGATCCATTAAATACTCTAATATATAACTCACAGCATTTTTGCAAATCATCTATCGAAAATATTTTTATCATGTATTACCCATTTAACCTTTAGGATGTACCTATACAAAAAATGGTTTGCATTGCTCCCCAAGGTGCCTCTTTTTCATCAATTTTAATGAACCCGTATTTATCATACAAGTTTATATGATCGCTGACAAGATATACTCTATCAAAACCGATTGACTTAGCATACTCGATGGCAGTTAAACATAGCTTTTCGCTGATTCTGTTACCGCGATATGATTCGCCCACAAAAATAAAGCCAATATAAGGGGTATATTCCACATTCGGGATACAATCATTTTTTGATAAAGTACAATACCCTGCGATATTGCCGTCAATTAAAACGACAAACACCCTTTCCCAATCCGAAAACCCGTTGTTTTTCATTAACTCCGAAAGCTTGTAACCTGCTTTCCAAGAGCAATTTTCTGCGTAGCAAGCCGTTTTTTCCCATAACGGGTCGTCGTAGGTTAACATTTTGATTTTCAACTATATAGCTCCTGAACCAACGAGATTTTTCCTTTCATAAGTTAGGCTGAAATTTATTCCATCATATTCAAGAAGACAAAATTCCCCTGTCCTAAATATGATATGCCCTTCGTTATATGAAAATTGCCCATTTGTCGCAGATGTTAAGATAGCTTTGATGATAGATCCGTGCCCAGCTACTAATAATGTTTTTCCAAAATATTGTTCCGCATATTTTCTTATTATACTTGCCCTGTCGCATAAATCTTCAACGGATTCGATATTCCAATCAATGCTTGCAAGTTTCGCTTTTCTTTCTTCTGGGTCAAGCCCTTCGCCCAAGCCAAAACAACGTTCTATAAAATTTGGTTCGATAATTATGTTTTCTATCGGATATCCAATTATATCTGCCACTATTTCGGCACTTTTCCTAGCCCTAATGAGGGGGCTTGAAATTATCACATCAAGATTTTCCCCTGTACGTGCAAAATACTCTCCTACAGCGGTTATCTGTTTTACCCCACATTCATTCAGCGGAATGTCTGTATGCCCTTGAAGTTTTCCTATTTTTGACCAATCCGTTTCACCATGTCGAAGCAAATATATTTTCACAGTAAACCATCATCCTAGACAATCCTCGCCGCCCGAATATAGTACAGACAATCGACACGTCCATCGCCGTAGATATTCTCGCCGGCTATGTAGGAGTACGGGTGTAGATAGCCCCCATCGACGAACGCCGACGACGACCAGTAGGCCCTGTTCGCAAAGTTCCCCATCCCTTTTTTGTGAAGGTTAGTCATCATCAAATTAAGCTCTGACGAGTTGGGCAGAAACCAGTCCCTAAAGCCGCCGATGTCGAGCGCCATGCAAAGATGAACCGCCTTGCCCGATTCGTTCCCAAACATCCTGCTGAACATCTTCAAAATCTGATCCGTGTTCCGCTTGCCGTTCCCTATGTCGTCCTTAAGATCGATATGACCGTAGCCGTATGAAACCTTCCCCCACTGCGCCGGGCCGATGTCGTGCGGAGCCGCCTCCAGATAACGCCAACCCGATTCGTTCACGCCCTTATCCAAAAAAATTATGCCGCCAGCAGGTCCGATATCACCAATCCTGTAAGCCTTCTTGCCGTCTCTGCCGCCGCTTTCGGCACTCGGCGCGTTGATCGACACGTTGAACAGCCGCCCAATCTCCGAGGGAATCTCGATATCGGAAAAAAAGCTGATGATCTGCGCCACCTTTTGCAAAAGATACAGATAATCCAACTCGGATATTTCCACGTTCTCGATCTCCGCCTCGTGGCGTGTGTCGATAACCGCTTGAATCCCCGAGATAACCGAGTCCGGGATGGGATTTTCCAGGTACTCCTTCTGCTCCTGCCATTCCGCCTTGTTGGTGACGCTCCGCAAAACATCATGCTCCAAAAAGGACTTCAGGCCCTTGACCACATCCCCCTTGCCTTGTCCGCTGTGGACATACCTCAACAGGGTTTTGTAATATTCGTTTGCGTTCTGTTCGGATATCGCCTTCATAACAGCACCCCTGGGGATTTTTGGACTTTAGCTTTTGAGTACACTACCTTAAATTATCGGCAATTCGGGCGATTTATTGAGGCCCAAACTATTTTCGCTTAAGACTGTCTGGATAGGTTTTAGCATTTTTAACATCTTACTGGCTAATTCCGTGGGCCAAGTATAGCCCTTTACCCCGTTCCCCGAAGCGTAGTACAGTGGTCGTTACAACAAACAAGGAATTATATGCACGGTTTCGACGATTTTGACTACAACAAACCAATGTCCCTAAAAACCTGGAAAAAGATGATCCCCTTCATCCTCC
>Ga0209755_10004326_pt1 | contig 16887 bp, 12 predicted proteins | sample TergutCo191P1_FD_187301 | JGI IMG/M metagenome (GOLD analysis project Ga0209755, IMG submission 187301) | Cornitermes sp. P1 segment gut microbial communities from Petit-Saut dam, French Guiana - Co191P1 (SPAdes) (version 2) | ecosystem: Host-associated > Arthropoda: Insects > Digestive system... | reverse complement strand
CCCCGACTGGGAAAACCGAATACAACAGCGGCATATCGCGTCGTATCTGGGAATGTCCCCCGAAACATTAAGCAGAATCCGCAAAAATTTATAGCCAATTGACAAATGTCAATGACATCTTCTCTCGTTCGCAATATGATTTAGGCATTGACGTGTTGAACAGGAGGGCTTTATGCAGAGGGAACAAGACGGACGCTTGTTTTATTTGGACAATATAAAGATATTTTTGACGATACTGGTAATAGTGCATCACGTAGGGCAAGCATATGGCCCAACGGGCGGCTTCTGGCCGTTTCGCAGCAGTCTTGATGAATCCATCCCTATGTTGGGCCTGTTTTTTTCGGTAAACGCCGCATTTTTTATGGGGTTTTTCTTTTTTATCTCCGGGTATTTCATCCCCATGTCTTACGACCACGGCAATGGGGATCGCTTTCTGCGAAAACGACTGCTCAGGCTTGGTGTTCCGCTTTTGTTTGTTTTCCTAATCATGAGCCCCCTGCAAATGTACTTTCATTACACTTTATATTCCGGCAACGAGCCTTTGCCGTTTTTTAAATACATTACCAATATTTGGTTTGGGATTCATGGAATGCCCGAAGGATTTATCGAAGCCTCGGGCATTTTTCCCGAAATGAATTTTGGCCACGCTTGGTTCATACAGCATTTGTTGGTCTATGCCATCTTCTATTGGCTTTTCAGAAAAATCACAAAGAAGCCGCTCTTGAAGCAGGAGCAAAGGCCGTTTTCGGCATTGCACCTTTTCGTAATTTTTATCGTCATAGCCGTTTCGTCGTTTATCGTGCGTATTTGGTACCCGATTGACTACTGGAGAGGGCTGTTTGGATTCTTCCAAGTGGAGATCGCCCATTGGCCGCAATATCTTGTCATGTTCATTGTAGGGATAATTGCATACCGAAAAAATTGGCTGGCAAAGCTAAAAGCCAGGACAGGATATGCGGCTTTGGTTATCGCAATTTTGAGTATTGCCGTATATGCAGCTTTGCTTATAATAACTTTGAATGCCGCTACTGGACACGCCGATGTCAATCCGTGGCCTCCCGTAATGGAGTGGGGATTAATCTGGGCGGTTTGGGAGTCCTTTATCGCAGTATCCATAATTTTCGGCCTGCTTACTTTGTTTCGGGAAAAGGGTAATTGGACAAGGCCCTTTTTAAAAACATTGTCCCGCAGTTCCTATGCCGCTTTCATTTTTCATATGCCGATTGTTTTGGCTGTTCAATATGCGTTTGACAGGGTGGTTATTGGTGGAGCCATCGGGAAATTCATAACCGTCAGTATTATTTCCATTGTGGCAAGCTATGTATTAAGTGCCTTTCTTGTCAAAGTCAAAGCCTTGGGCAAAATATTGTAGATATGGCAAAGGGCAGGGTTCAAATGAGTAAGATTTTACCCGTAGCGATAACTTTGGCATGTATGTTGCAAATCGGGATTGAAGCAGCACAGACCCAAACGCTTAGCCTTGGCTATGCAATCCGTAATGCGGTGGCGGAACTTTCAGACGGCATGGAAAGGAATACGGGAATTGCGGTCGTGTCCATGGAGTCCAGTTCCGCTCTAATGTCAAACCACCTAATTGATGAAATGATTGTCGCATTCGTCAACACGAAGGAATTTCTGGTACTGAACCGTGCCCAGCTTGAACTGATTACGGCGGAACTGGATTTGCATCTGGACGGCTGGGTTGATGACGCAACGGCACAGTCAATAGGAAGGTTTGCAGGTGCCCGATTTATTCTTACTGGTGTCTTTGAACCCTTCGGTGATGTCTACCGCTTTAGGGTACAGGTAATAGAGGCTGAGACCGCAATCATTCGGCGTGTCTTTACCGCCAAGGTGCGTAACGACGGTATCGTGGCGTTTTTACTGGGTACCGCCGGCAGAACGGTGGCAGAGCCTGTTGCGCCTATAAGACAGGCAAGACCCCCAAGGGAAGGCAATTTTGTAAACTGGCTTTCGCTTGATGCTACCTTTTGGGGCGGCGGTATACGCTACGAACGTGATCTAAACGAAAGGTTCTCGATAGGTGGAATCGCTTTTTGGAATATGTTTGCAGGACTTGCCGGGAGCTACTCTGCGGGAGCCTTGATCACCATTCGTTTTTTTCCAGGGGGATCTCCGTTTTATCTGGAGCTTGGCATGGGATGGGGTACGGCACGCTATCGTGAGGAATATGAATTCCCGCGGGGAACCCGCCCCAGGGCCTATCGCTCAGGTGGGTTTATGGTGAGTCCGGCTCTTGGGGCTAGACTTGATGTCGGCCGCGTGGGGGGATTTTTTCTCAATCCGTTTATAAGTCTTCCTGTGGTGTTTGGACGAAAACAGTGGGTGGACGGCTGGCGTGGTGGTTCGCTTGCGGAAGGGCCATCGGGAAACGTTACGATGAACCTTAGAGTCGGTACTGGCCTGGGCCGCCGGTTTTAGTCAGAGACCCCCGGCAAAGCCAGGGGTTACCCTTGAAATTAGGCAAGATGTGTTGACAAGGACAAAAAACGCCAGAGCGCAAACGCGCCGGTGTCTGTCAGCCCACAGGAAAATTGTGGGTCAAGTTTAGCCTATAGGCACCCTAGGCTCTGTATTGGCTTAATTTCTGATTGGCACTACAGGTCTTGCCCGTCACCATTTCCCTGGCACAAATCTTTCGTATAAAACTAAACTGTGAGTGGGCGTGGGACTGGTTGGCAGGAAAAAAAAATGCTATACTCGCTTATGTTCACGATTATTCCCTGTGCGGCTGGCTGTGGACGGCCTGCCATAAGCGGTTCCCATCTGTGTTTTTTTCACCAGGCAGACCACATCCATGATACTGGAAGGATTATCGACTACATTGCGGAACACGATACCATAAAGGACTTGAATGTGCCTGGAATGAGGTTTATTGGCGTGGATTTTTCCCGGCGCAGTTTTTTCGGCTGCAATTTTCGGGAGGTGTTTTTTTCGAACTGCATGTTCTCGGAAGCCTTTATGCGGATGTGCTTTTTCGACTTTGCAGAGTTTACGGACTGTGTTTTTTTGAAATCCGACCTGCAGTTTTTGTCGTTTGCGGGAACGCAGATTGTCGGCTGCCGTTTCGAGGGATCGGAGCTGGTGCACGTCAACTTTCTTGGAGCCGGTATCTCCAAAACCTGCTTCGACGACTCGAATCTGTACAACAGCCGCTTCATTAGCGCCGATATCGAAGATTCAAAGTTTATCAATTGTAACCTTATGCGGGTGCATTTTGCCAATGCCCGGCGGGAAAAGGTTGTCTTTAAGTCAACCAACACCGCAGATGCGATTTTTGAAGTGGAAATGTCATGAAGCTATTTTTTTACTATTGCTTTCCTGGTTTTAGCAACTGTTATGTTCTGGGGACGGATGGGCATCCACCGTCCGCCGGCGAGGCCATTATTATCGATCCGGGCAGCATGGAAAACAAACTCCTGGAGTGCATAGAGGCGAACGATTACAAGCTACGAGCCGTGTTGGTTACCCATGATCACAACAGGCACATCCACGGGCTGCGGACTTTGAAGCGCATATATCAGGTGGAGGTTTTCGCAATCAACAGCATCATCCAGGACAGCAAAACAACGCAGGTAAAGGACGGCGACGTGCTTTCCATAGGTCCTTTCTCCGTCGAGGTAATTTCCATACCAGGCCATTCCTCCGATTCCGTCGTTTACATGATTGGCAACCTACTTTTTACTGGGGACGTACTTACGGCTGGCCTGGTCGGCTCGACCGCCAGCGCCTACGGTGCGGCGACGCAGATGAACAGGCTACGGAATCGCCTTCTTTCCCTGCCCGGCGACTACACGGTACTCCCCGGTCATGGCCCGCCCTCGACGCTGGCAGCCGAACGCAACTTCAACGTGGGCATTTCCCAATACAAGGAAATACACGCCCGCAAACCAGCCTTTAGGGTGGAGTTGTGAGCGTGGTAATTTGAATAGGCGAGGGTATAGGCCAAAGGCCTGCAACTTATCCCCTCGCCCCTAATTCCTGCTACTTGCTGTCGATGTACCTGAGCAGGTCAACCACTTTGTTCGAGTAGCCCCACTCGTTGTCGTACCAGGAAACCAGCTTGAAGAAGCGCTTCTCGTCCTTAAGGTTGTTCTGGCGGGTGGCAAGGCTGTCGTAAATCGAGGTGTGCTCGTCGTGGATGATGTCGGTCGATACGATTTCCTCGTCGCAGTATTTCAGGATACCTTTCAGGTAGGTTTCCGAGGCTTTCTTGAGCGCCGCATCGATTTCTTCTATAGAAGTGTCCCTTTCGGTGCGGAAAGTAAGGTCAACCACGGAGCCAGTGGGCGTGGGAACCCGGAAACTCATGCCGGTAAGTTTGCCCTTGGTGGAGGGAAGCACTTCGCCGACCGCCTTCGCCGCCCCGGTGGTGGAGGGGATGATGTTGATGGCCGCCGCACGTCCGCCCCGCCAGTCTTTCTGGGAGACGCCGTCCACGGTTTTCTGGGTCGCGGTGTACGCATGGATCGTGGTCATAAGCCCGGTTTCGACACCAACGCCTTCCTTAAGGAGCACGTGAACCAGCGGCGCAAGGCAGTTGGTTGTGCAGCTCGCGTTGGAAATAACATCGTACTTAGCCGCATCGTACTGCCCTTCGTTAACGCCCATAACAATGGTCTGGATGGGCTTGGAATCGTCGTTGGACTTGCCAGGGGCGGAAAGGATGACCTTTTTCGCGCCGGCGGCAATGTGGCCGTAGGCTTTTTCGCTGTTGTAGATGCCGGTACATTCCAGCACGTACTCGACACCCATTTCCTTCCAGGGAAGCGTGTCCGGAGTCTGGCCTTTGCCGCAGAGGCACTTGATTTTGTGCCCGTTGACGACCAGCACATCATCGCCGTCGGTGCCGATCTCGGCTTTCATCCGACCCTGAGTCGAATCATATTTTAACTGATAGGCAAAGTATTTTGCCTCGGTGGAAAGATCGACCACCGCAACCACATCGATTTTGTCTTTTCCCAGCAGTTCCTGCCCTACCAGAGCCTGAAAAACCAAGCGCCCAATGCGCCCGAACCCGTTAATAGCAATTTTCATGGAAAACCCCCATCTCGCATATTATTTTGCTTTAGGATATGGGAAATAGCGGGCTTAGTCAACACGTCCTAACCCAGGTTTTGGTGAATGGCAGGGTATTTCTGGCGGCGGCAAGCATATTTCGTCATAGGGAGCCAGGGCGATATCTATGTCCTTTGTAATATCGCCGTCTACCTTGCCGTTGCCTGCAATTCCGTAGAGAAGCCGCATGGTGTCGGCATGGCTCCGTTTGGGGTGGTAGGGCCGCTCCTCATTTACCGCCTGGTAAATGTCGATGCAAGCCATAAGCCTGGAATTAAAGTCCAGTTCATCGGCTTTCTTGCCACAGGGATAGCCAGTGCCGTCCAGTTTTTCATGATGGCTGGAGGCCCAGATGCCAATGTCCTGGAATCCTCCAATGTCTTTAAGAAGCTCCCAGGTCATACGGACATGATCCTTCATGATGGAGAATTCCGTATCGGTAAGTTTACCAGGTTTTTCCAAAATTGCCGTGGGGGTCGCCAGCTTGCCTATGTCGTGGAGAGCCGCTGCCAGATACAGTTTCGTCCGATCCTCCGTATTGTAATTGTAATATCCCGACATGAACCAAGCCTTGTTGGCAATCTGGCTTGAGTGCTGCTGCGTAAAAATCGATTTGTAGTCAATGATTTTTGATATAAAGCTGGCCAGGCCGAAAACAGTCTCCGTTTCCAGTTCCACAACCCATGGAACAAAAACCGTCGTGGTAGTTCCCCAGACTACATCATCCTTAAGGGAAAGGAGCGTAGGCTGGTCGAGGATTTCCAGCATCAGATCTGCCGCCGTTTTGCTGTAGCGTTTTCCGGTGTTGTTGACGACGGCTTGCTGGACAGAGGGAAGATCTTCGGGGTTTAGGCTTTGCAGATGGTGGGCTACATCAATCGAATCGGCAATGGCTATAAGCTCCGCCTCCAAGGGGCCTTCCCCCGCCCGTATCCCGAAAGGCCCTTTGCCGTCGGCCCGTTCATGGTGATAGAGGATAAAACCCTTCGTATCTGTTTCCAAACTAAGGGCATCCAGATTCCGCTGGCCGTATGCGCAATGCTTTTTCATAGCAGGATCACGCTGCCTGCCTATCCGCTCGGAAAGGATATACTCGGTAAGGGCGTTGTCATGGAACAACGCGCAGGTCACCAATGCGGAAATTTCCTCTGGGGTTTTTCCCAGCAACTTTCCCATTTTGGCACAAAGCACGGCGATCCGCTTGCCGTGGTTTGTGCTAGCCCCTAAAAGCTCGTTTTCCACGATGTCCAAGGCCGTAGCAATAGTGGCGATAAGGGAATCCATCCGTATAGTCATATTTCAAATATAATCAAAAATGCTGGCCTTTGGAACGGTTAATTGTCATTCTATAGACAGTATCAAGTCTCCAACCGTACAATCGCCTGTTTTTTCTTGGGTAACTACCTTAAGACCCGCAGTGTTCGTAACAACCACTTGGGTCTCAAGGCTGTAACCTGCACGGGTTATAATGTCCTCGTCATATTCCAGCAAAAGCTGGCCAGCTTTTACCGTGTCGCCTTCCTGTACATGGGCCGTAAAACCTTTCCCGCCAAGCTTAACAGTGTCAATGCCGCAGTGAATTAAAACCTCGATGCCCTCGGTACTTTTTACGTCGATTGCGTGCTTTGTGTCAAAAAGCATTTCAATGATTCCATCGATTGGTGCGTAAATCTTTCCACCCAAGGGCATGATGCAGACACCCTTTCCAAGGGCCTCCTGCTGGTGGGCGGGATCTGCGGACTGCTTTAGTGGGAACAGGTTCCCATTTACCGGGGCAAATATTTTTTTTACAGTTACAGCACTATTTTCACTTGCTTTACTGGAACGGAGCCAAGACGAAACCGCTCGGCTTATAGTGTTTTTAAGGGTCTCCAAAAACATAAATCCATCCTCCAAAGGCATTTTGGCAAAGCTGGGGGAAACAAGGGCTGCCCGGGAAGCAATGGACCCCATGGGCAGCCTAAAAAGCAATCGCCTAAACCTGCAATATTTTTTTCATTTCGTCCGCCACAAACTGCACTTTCGGGCCGACGATAACCTGAGCGGAAGTTTTGCTAGGTTTAATAATACCCGCCGCACCACTGGCTTTAAGCTTGCCGTCCTGGATCGCCGTGGTGTCCTTCAATTCAATACGCAGCCTTGTTGCGCAGTTGTCAACTTCCGTGATGTTATCCTTGCCACCAAGGGCTTCGATAAAGTTTGTCGCCATGGCAACCCAGTCGCTGCGGCCGATCTCGATTCGCATTTCCTCTTCGGTATCCTCATCGTCTTCACGGCCTGGGGTTTTCAGATCGAATTTCTTGATTAGGAAGGTGAAGGAGAAGAAATACACGAAGAAGTACAAGATTCCAAACAGCGGAATTAGGAACCAGTTGACGGCAAAGACAACCCTGCTGCTTAGAATCATGTCGATTGCGCCTGCACTAAAGGCGAAACCGGCAATCCAGCCCAGGGAATAAATTACAAACATGGAAATGCCAGTCAGCACTGCATGGGCCAGGTACAGAAGGGGGGCCACGAACATGAACGAAAATTCAATCGGTTCCGTTACGCCTGTGACGAAAGAGGTTATCGCCGCTGCAAACAAAAGGCCGTAGACACGCCTTTTGTGCTGCGATTTTGCCTGAAGGTACATGGCCAAACACGCGCCTGGCAAACCGAACATCATGACAGGGAAAAATCCGGCCATGTAGCGTCCCGTTTCCCCGATAACGCCGCCGCCGCCGGGGCCTGCCCAGAAATAGCCCAAATCATTTATGCCGATAAACTCGAACCAAAATATGGCGTTTAGGGCGTGGTGCAGTCCCGTGGGGATAAGAAGGCGGTTGAAGAAACCGTACAAAGCCGCACCAAAAGCCCCCATGCCTGCGATGGCGCTACCAAATGCCAACAGCCCACCAAAGATGGGTGGCCATATAAACAAAAAGACTAAGGCTACTAAAGACATGGCCGCAGCCGTAAGAATCGGGATTAACCTGCGTCCGCTAAAGAATGCAAGCCAAGTTGGCAGTTCCGTCTTCGAGAACCGGTTGTACAGCGTCGCCGCAATGACACCGGTAATAATACCCACAAGTACGTTTCTGCTTCTGGCGAATGCAAGCTCGCCCGCAGGTGACAGTTCCCCAATCAGGTTTGCGGCGGAACTAGGTGTCAACAAAGCTGTGACAACCAAAAAGCCCACCAAGCCGGAAAGTGCCGCCGCGCCATCTTTGTCTTTGCTCATGCCGTAAGCCACACCAACGGCAAACAGTAGTGGTATTGCGCTAAGAATCGAGTCGCCGGCTTGAACCAGGAATGCCGCCACTGCGCTGTTGCCGCCCCAACCTTCGGGGTCAATCGCGTAACCAATACCCAATAGCAACGCCGCCGCTGGCAATACTGCAACTGGCATCATCAAAGATTTGCCCATCTGTTGCAAAGCCCTCATTACCATAAGTGATCCTCCTAACAAAAGTTTAGGCCTTAAGGCTGATACAGCCCCTTCGGGGTCTGCCAGCGTACCACTATGGCTGTTCAAGTACCCTGCGATTGTACACTGGTTGCCCATCGCAAAAGCCTTTGTTTAATTATGGTATTGCTCCACCACCTTGTCAAATTTTTTTGTTGCAAAGATGTACGCACTGGCGATATCTGGGAAAAATGGAAAGAGGTGGAAAACCTTCTTGCTAAACGTACAGTTTTTCCAGCCCACGGTTCACGGCGGAAACAAGAGCCAAAACAGAAGCCATGGTGATATCGTTGTGCACGCCCACCCCCCAGACGGGCTTGCCAGCCTTGTCGTGGATCTTTACGTACGCCGCAGCCCTGGCATCGGAGTCGCTTTCCAATGCGTGCTGGACGTAGTCGGCGAAGCGGAACTCCAGCTCGGGCTTGCCCTGCCGCAGCGCATGGCTAACAGCATCAAGCGATCCGTTGCCAGCCCCGGTTAGCTTGTGGCGCTCGCCCCCGAACGTAATTGCCAGATCGGCAATCGCCCTGTCCCCATCCCTCCGCCAGTCCACGCCTTCCAGCGAAACCGGCGTAGACACGTTCACGTACCCAGCCACAAAGGCATCCAGGATTTCCTGGGGGGCAAGCTCCTTGTGCGCCTTGTCGGAAATGTCCTTGATAAAGTACCCCACCTCCGGCTTTAGCTCCCTGGGGAGATGATAGCCGAAATTGTTCTCTAATATGAAGGAAATACCACCCTTGCCCGACTGGCTGTTTATGCGGATCACGTCGGTTTCGTATTCCCGGTTCACGTCGCTCGGATCCAATGGCAGATAAGGTACCGTCCAAAATTTTTCGCCCTTTTCCTTTCGGTACTGCATCCCCTTGGCAATCGCATCCTGGTGCGACCCGGAGAAGGCGGCAAAGACCAGCCCGCCAGCGTAGGGGTGGCGCGGGCTTACGGGCAATCCAGTTGCCTCCTCGTAAGTACGCACAATGTGGGGCATGTCGGAAAGGTCAATCCCTGGGTCAACCCCGTGGGTGTACAAGTTCAAGGCCAAAGTAACCAGGTCAACGTTGCCCGTGCGCTCCCCGTTGCCCAGAATTGTGCCCTCGACCCTGTCGGCCCCGGCAAGCAGCCCCATCTCGGCGGCGGCGACTGCGGTGCCACGGTCGTTGTGCGGGTGCAGCGAGATAACGACGTTTTCCCGACACCGCAGGTGCCGGTTCATGTAGGCAATCTGCTGGGCATAAACGTGGGGCATTGAGGCCTCCACCGTGGCCGGCAGGTTGATAATCACCTGGCGCGTGGCGCAGGGTTTCCAGACATCAATCACCGCATTGCATATTCTAAGGGCGAACTCCGGCTCGGTGCCCGTAAAGCTTTCCGGCGAGTACTCGAAGGCAAACTTCGTTTCCGGCATTTCGCCGGCAAGCTTGTCGAACAGCCTGGCCCCTTCCTCGGCTATGGCGATAATCTCGTCCTCCGACAGCTTGAACACCTGCTGGCGTTGAGCCTGCGATGTGGAGTTGTACAGGTGTACGATGGCCCTGGGCGCGCCTTTTATGGCGGCGAAGGTTTTTTCTATTATATGCGCCCTCGACTGGGTAAGCACCTGGATGGTCACATCGTCTGGGATAAGGTTCCCGTCGATAAGGGTTCGCATAAACGCATATTCGGTCTCGGATGCGGCGGGAAACCCCACTTCGATCTCCTTAAAGCCGATACTCAGCAAGAATTTGTAGTAGGCAAGCTTCTCGTCCAAGCTCATGGGGGTAATAAGCGCCTGGTTGCCGTCCCTAAGATCAACGCTACACCAGATGGGTGCCCTGGTAATCCGATCCTGCTTTACCCAATCCGTGTGCTCCTCTGGCGGCATGTAGTACAAAGGGCGGTACTTTTCAACCTGTTTCACGTTTTTGTCCTCCTGCTTCACAGTAAACATTCAAAACCTACCACGAATGGGCGTGTATCATCAAGCGGGTGGCACAGCACTTACCAAAGGAGTGTCAGACACCAGGTTTTAAGGCTTTCCGCGCTTGGTGTCTGACACCAGCGTGGGGCATAACGCCGGTATAGTCCAACATTGTGCCATTATTTTCCTGCAACAAGCCCTTAGATTAGTGTAAGGAAGTTGCGCATTGCGCATCGATATATCCGTCTGACTGTTACGGGCAGTATTCCGTAAGGCTGGCCTTTTTTGGCTGAGCATTTTCCATAGGAGGATAGAAGAAATGAAGTTAAGAAGATTGTTCTTCGCGGCAGCCGTGGTGGCAGTGGCATTTGCCTTTACGGGCTGTCCGGGAGGAGATTCGAGGCCGTCAGTGAACAGGATTGCGCTTGCTGAGGCCATCGAAGCCGCCGAGGCTCTGCTTGATGCGACGGAAGTTTCAGCAACTGGCGCCGATGTACTCCCTGCGGATTACTGGGCACCGCAAGCGGCGCATGATGCCCTTGATGCCGCGATTGATGTAGCCCGGCCTTTCTTGCAGACTGGTAGCCAGGATCAAATAGATGCTGCCGTTGTGGCTCTCGAAAATGCTTATGATGTATTCTATGCCTTAAGGGAACGGGGTACGTACGGGCTACCACCAGGAGTGATCAGAGCCGAACTCACCGAGGCTATTGACGCCGCAAAGGCCCTGCTTGCCGTGACGGGAGTGTCAGTAGACGGTACCGATGTTCTTCCTGCTAACCATTGGACCACGCAAGCGGTACGCAATACTTTTGAAGGCGCGGTTGAGGCCGCCGAGGGTGTCTACGGCAACGCTGCCGCCACTCAGGCTCAGGTGGACACTGCGGTTACGACCCTAACTACCGCCCATGGGGTATTCTTTGGGGCAAGGGCCTTGGGTACTTACGGGCTGCCACCAGGAGTGATCAGAACCGCGCTCGCCGATGCCATAGGAGCCGCCGAGGCTCTGCTTTATGCGACGGAAGTGTCAATAGACGGTGCCGATGTTCCTCCTGCCGAGTTCTGGACCACGCAAGCGGTGCGCGATACATTTGAAGACGCGGTTGAGGCCGCCGAGGGTGTCTACGGCAACGCTGCCGCCACTCAGGCTCAGGTAGACGCTGCGCTTACGACCCTAACGGCCGCCCATGGGGTATTCTTTGCTGCGAGAGCCTTGGGCAGATACGGGGTGCCAGACGGCGTGGACAGATCCGAACTTGTCGCGGCCATCTCTGCCGCCCGATCTCTGCTTTATGCAACGGAAGTGTCAGTAGACGGTACCGATATTCTTCCTACCGAGTTCTGGACCACGCAAGCGGTGCACGATACATTTGAAGACGCGATCGAGGCAGCCGAGGCTGTCCCCGCTGCCGCTGACCAGGCCGCAGTAGATGCTGCGACCGAGACCCTGACTGCCGCCCATGGGGTGTTTAATACCGCAAGGCGGCTGGGTACCTACGGGCTAGCAGACTTGGACAGAGACGAGCTTGATGCCGCCATCTCCGCCGCTTACTACCTGCTTGGCAGGACGGAAGTGTCAGCAGACGGTAATGAGTTATTTCCTACTGTGTATTGGACCACCGAAGCGGTTCGCGATACCTTTATAGCCGCGCGTGATGCAGCTATATATGCCCGTGCGGCTGCCGAGACCCAAGAAGAGATAGACACTGCGACCGAGACCCTCGAGACCGCTCATGGGGTGTTCGATACCGCAAGGGTGCCAGGTAGGCTAGTCACGACTTTTACCATCACCTTCGAGGGTCCCCAGAACCTGCTTACCGCTATCTCGGCTGGACCCGTTCTTCGTGATGACCCAGGATACATAGAAGTGGCACAGACTCCCATGCCCACGGACATACGGTGGTACCGTGCTGGGGGGCAGATTGGCTCTGGGCCATCCATTTACTTTACGGATATCCATCAGGGTCAGTTAGGTGTACACCTAGTGACGGTCAGTGCGAATATTGGCGGATTAAGGTACAGCCGCATCATCAGCCTTAGCGTGGTGACGGAGTTGCCGACGGAATAACCCAAACGCGTCCGGTGCGTAAAGTTTTTATACACCGGACACGGTAAAAACAAATGCACCAGGTGCCCGAGTCCCAAGGCCTTTCCGAGGGACGACGGGGCCAGGATATAAGGAGAAACTAGAATGAGAAGTATGCAAGTGCTAAACAACGGGCGCAAGGCCGGCGTTTTTTCGCTGATTTTCGCCGCCTGTCTACTGTTGTTTTTGCCGGGCTGCCAAGGCCCCATTGGCCCGCAGGATCTGGCAACGGGTGTGGTTTCGCTGACGATTGGATCGGGCATAGGACGCGCGATTATGCCCGAAGGCTACACTCTGGATGACTTTGAGGTCATTGAGGTCGTTTTTACTAATGGTGGACAGACGGTTGTTGGCACCATTATAGGAACCAGTGTTACGGTCGATCTGTCCGTAGGGACGTGGACCCTAACAATAAATGCGTACCTGGAAGACGAAGATGAGTATCCAGCGGCGCGGTATGTTAGAGAGATAACGGTGGTGCCCGGGTCGAACAATCTCGGCACGGTCGTGCTTCGCCCGATTATCGAAGGCGAGGGCGAGGGAACGTTTAGTTGGGTGATAACCTTCGGCGATGTAGATGTCGAATCTGGCACGATAGTGATTACCGGTGGCGATGCTCCAGTAATTGTCGAGCTTGAAGATGCCGACGATGGCCTATGGGAGGACTTCCTTCCCCTAGATATCGGCAGCTACTGGGTGGTTGTTACGCTGACCAATGCAGAGGGCTATGTGGCATCCGTTTCCATGGATCTGCATGTCTTCCAGAACCTGGAAAGCCATTTTTATTTTGGGTTTACGCCGGAGAATTTCTTCGGGATGCGGACAGTCAACCTCCCCCTGTATGCAACACTGCTCAATGCCGGTAGGGGCACCGCCCCTGTTTTTGATTCTGCTACAGGTAGGCTGACTATTCAGGGTGGTGGTGTAATAAGTTCGACAGCCCTTAACGGCCACCTTGTCTGGGTTGGTGTCCCAGCGGGTATCGGCCTGTTTGGGGTGGAGCTTGATGTATACGTGCCTGGCAGCGAATTCAGTGCCCATGGGGCTCCGAGCAACAATTCAAAGATAGGCCTTTTCGTTGCGCAGGGGGATCCCTTGGGGATTGGTTCAGCACTACCTGCCGCCAACAATGATGAACCGCTTGCCTGGTACCTGGTATGGGAGGATGGTACCAACCAGCGACTGAGAAGAGCGCAGAGGCGTATGGATGGCCAGTACACTGGTAGCAATGCGATGGGGCATACCGAAGGTGCGGCGCTTAACGACCAAATAGCGGGTAGCACTATTATGACTATGCGCATGTTGCATTCCATAATATTAGATGGGGATCACCCCCTTTCCCGCGCCCGAAACACTTTCCTGCTTGACGAAGAAGTCAGTGGAGATGAAAACAGCGTGACTGCTGCTAATCCCAACTTCCCAGTTACCAGCGATACGGTCTATATCGGGATAATTGTGTCCCACAACAATGCGGCTGGTACTACGACGGCGGTAATCGATGCCCTTAGGATTGATCTTGGCGATGGTCATGGGTTTGTGAACGTTGACCTGAGTGGGGATATAAACCTTGTCGGGGAACATACCTTATCTGTAACACCAGCCACCGCAGAAGTAAGAATGGGCCAGACACAGCAATTCAACGCAGTGGTAGGAGGAGTGCCTGGGGCATCTCAGGATGTTACGTGGGGCATTGAAACCACAATCACTGGTGCCACTATAAGCACAACAGGTGAGCTATCAATAGCAGCAAATGCGACTGCTGGCTTGGTAACTGTTATTGCAACGTCGGGATACAATTTATCTGCGACGGCAACCGTGACTGTTCCCGCACCCATTACACAAACCTTGGGGGATTTCATAAGCTTTGATGGGCTTGATCCTCCGAATCCCGTCTGGCTTGCTACGGGCATAGAGGAAGGTGCGTTTACAGCCGTAGGCCCACTTAGCCTTTCTGGTGGGGTCGCTGCCTGGGTTCCAAATGCTTCTGCCTTGGCTCTAAGCCAAACTGGAAGAGTCAATAACTGGGACGGCATAGGCCTTAATCTGGGCACGACTGGATTGGATATTCGGGAAGGTGATATACTGACCGTCACGGGAAGTGTTACGCGTACGGCAACAGGCTGGGCACGTATGCAGTTTGGCGATGGTGATAGCGCGGATCCAGAGCGGGGTTCTTTCAATATTCCAGAAGCTATCGGAAATCACAATTTTACTATTACTTGGGCAGTTGATGATGACCGTGCGAATACCAGGGTAACGGCTAATGCTGCGTCTGTAATCCCCAGCTTCGTTATCCACAGCATCGAGGTCTACCGCCCCGATCCTGATGCGGTAGTGACAGGTGTCTTGGGTGACTTCCTGACGGTGACAGGATTTGACCCTGCTCCTGACTGGTTTGATGCTCCCATTACCGTAGGTACGCTTGTAGTACCCACAGGCCCACTGGGTGCTTTTTACTGGATCGCTTCCTATCGAGTACCAGTATGGGTTGCAAATGCCGATGATTCACTCTCCCTGCGGGTTGATGCAACTGATGGTAACTTCGGGCTACATCTTAATATTGATTTTGCCGAAGGCGATACCATAACTGTAACAGGACGTACTGGCGTGGGGGCTGAAGGCCAAGTGCTTGTAAATGCTGGGGGCTTTAGTGCGGTTGCCGTAAATTGGAGCCAAGCCGCGGAGGCTGCTATAAACATAAGCGGTACGTTCACTGCTGCCCAAGCGGCAGACAGCCCCATCCGCGTTATGATGAACGGGGTCACTGCTGATCCAGCCTATTTCTACATCGACAGCATCACGATTGTACGGCCTGTGGAAGAGCCTGCTTTCGCACTTATCCACAGGCCGCCTCAGGTTGGCGCATCGGGGGCAACAGTTGCAAACGGGAATTTCAGGGCTCCACTACCTGCTCACGACGGCGATAGCCTCATCATCGAAGGAAACGGGAATATGGACGGCAGTAATTTTTCGGGCAACTTTGTCTGGGTTAATGTTCCAGCACCGAACAGCACCGATTTCCGTGTAGAACTCGACATTTATATACCTGATAGCGAGTTTAGAGGTGATGATACTAGTGCCAATTCAAGGATAGGCCTCTTCGTTTCAGGGGACAACCCAGCAACGGTATCTACAACTGCGTGGAGAGGTTATTTCGGGGGCATTAATGCGCCTTTGGAGCTAAGAAGGCATACACGACTGCCAGGAGTAGACGGTCTGAGTAATAATGTTCAGGGCAATACTAATGTGAGATCCGCTGCAACAGACTGGAATGATCCTGACAATCGGATTCTAACCGTGGCTATAGATGGTAATGCCGATGGTCGTCCTACCTATCAATTCAGGTTTGATGATGGTGGTTGGGAGGAAGGAGGAACTCCATCTGCCGCCAACAGTTTCACGGCAGAAAATTTCTATGTTGGTATAATTGTATCAAGGAACGGAAATGTCGTTACGACTACGCAGGCCGCCATCCGTGGCTTAAGGATTAACTTCAGTGACGGAAACGGTCTTGTGGATATTCCACTAGATGGTGGAGTAACTGCATGGGAAGCTCCGTAATCGAATAAAACGCACGGACTGCTACCGCCTTTTGGGGCGGCAGCACTTCGTAAGCTTTCAACCCCTCCCTTGGGCAAGCTTGGGAGGGGTTTTTGTTGTAGCGGTGGTGTCAGCCATGGATTTTCGAGGCCAAATTTCTCATCGTGCCCATAGCCTTGCTTCCGATAACCACGAGGTCGAAACGGATCAATATTACCATAAACGAGGGGCTGCTGGCGAAAATCGACATGGTAGCCAGAAACCGATCCGAATTCATAAGCAGGGCGGTGGAAAACGCCCTGGCTTGAACTTCGGGTACGCCGCAGCGACTGCTAACACCATCGCGCGTCAACCCGCCTACGCTACGGAGAAGTGCGTAAATCGGCTTGCTCTTTGCGTTTTTCCTGGCGTTCCTTGTACATGGCGAAAAGTCCGATAAGGATGAGGGGAATGCCCACGATGCCGGATATAATTAAGATTTCCATGGCTTACTCCTTGCCTACGGCGGCAAACCATATGCCAATTACGAAAAAAATTATGGCGACGGCAGCTCCAAACATAAAGGTTTGAAAACTATAGCCCCTTTGTGCATGGAAAACAAGCCGTTTTACCCCGATCTCATGCCTTTTTCCTCCGTTCACCCTTGCGTATCTGTCATTCTCGCGCCGCCTTTAAAAATTCATAACTGTCATCGCTGCGCCTCCAGTCACTCTCGCGCCGCCAACTCAGTCAATACCCACATACGTGCGCGCTGTAGGGTTTGTAAGAATGTCCAAGCAATGCCTCCAGTGTTCGCAGTAAGGTCAAGGTATACTATACCCCGACCATCTTCGCCTA
>Ga0209755_10004325_pt1 | contig 16900 bp, 14 predicted proteins | sample TergutCo191P1_FD_187301 | JGI IMG/M metagenome (GOLD analysis project Ga0209755, IMG submission 187301) | Cornitermes sp. P1 segment gut microbial communities from Petit-Saut dam, French Guiana - Co191P1 (SPAdes) (version 2) | ecosystem: Host-associated > Arthropoda: Insects > Digestive system... | reverse complement strand
GCTATGAAATGCAGAAGTATTTTTTTTCATTTACTGGAGAGTTAGGAGGAAATAATGGAAATAATGACAGATGAAGAAGCCTTTGCTCTTGATGAATATTATACTAAAAATCCGCCAAAAGTCGATCCTTCAAAGGCTCGTGTTCGCATTCCTTTGCTTCGTGTTGATTCTGCTACAGCCGAGTATTTAAGAGAAAAAGCAAAAGAAACCCACAAAACTCCTGGTGATATTATCAGTGAAATGGTACAGAAAGAGCTTGCAGCAGCAATGTAATTATTTAGAAAAAGATATCATAAACTGATTAATTAACCAATTAATAAAATAGAGATTCAAGTTAAGATTGTTGTATCCAGATCCTTTGCGTTCTTTTTCAAACCTTCGGTTTGCAGATTTGCGAGAGGCTCTTTTCTTATTCTTCTGTTAGTGTGGTTCTTTAAGTATTATACTTGACAAAACAGTCTTTTTTTAGTACTGTTAAAGTACTGATAAACGGAGGATTTTATGAATGTAAATCTTAAGAATGATATAAAACCTATATCTTATATAAAAACAAATGCCGCTGAAATGATTGACTACATTAATGAAAATAAAAATCCAATTATTATTACTCAGCATGGTGAGGCAAGAGGTGTATTTTTAGATATAGAATCTTATCAAGATATGATTAATGCGTTGGCATTAATGAAAGTATTACAATTTTCTGAAAAGGCAATTCTTGAAGGGAAAGTCTATGATCATGAGGAAGTATTCGCCAAGTTAAGAAAAAAATATAAATAAAATATTATGGACAAAAAATATCATATAAAATGGGCATCTCCTGCATTTGATGATCTGGATGAAATAATTGAATATATTTCAAAGACAAATTTATTATATTCCATAAAGGTAATGGATAAAATATATGAGCAAGTAAGCAAATTGAAGATATTATATTAAAAAAATATTATTTAGAGAAAATGAAATATAAATTCACACCCAATGTCACATAACAAATTAAAACTTTCGCGGTAAATTTCTTCCTCTTTCTTGCGCCCAGTGCCTTCGGGTATTGGACGCTTTTTTTATCGGAATTTTTTTGAAAAGAGATTCACACCAAGGCACAAAGAGCACAGAGGAATTAGAAACAACATCTTAAGCCTATTTCGATTTTTATAGATTGTATACCAACTAATAAAATATAGATTCAGGTTAAGATTGTTGTGTCCAGATCCTTTGCGCCTTTGCGAGAGGCTCTTTTCTTATTCTTCTGTTAGTGAGATTCGCGGTAATTTCTTCCTCTTCGTTCGCGAGATTCTTTTTGTGATCATTCCTCAAATTTGCTTTCCAGCACAGAGTTATCCATGATAAAAACAACCCTGCCCTGAGATAACAGACGGCGGTTTTCTTCGGAAGCAATAATTATAAGCGCGTCATTTCTGTTTATAATCGGGTCTGTAGGTTTGGTTCCAAAAACGCCGGATGCAAAAATGCGAAGCGGTTTATCGCCCACAACATTTTGCAATTCTTTGGAAAGTCCGGACGGAGTATCTTTAATAAAAATATTGTCTGCGGATGAATAACAAACCATTGATGTATTGCCTGTTTCCAGCATGCTGCGTTCGTAAATTAAATTCATTTCGCTGTCCCATATTTTTGGAAAAAGGCAGGGGACAGCAAGAGTTTTGCTTTTCATGCCGTGAATCTGAAGTTCTTCCGTGAAAATAATTATTATGCCTGTATACTGCGAAGAAGAAACAGGATTTAATATTCTTGTTACGGGAGAAGGTCTGCTGTGGCGCAAAAGTGATGAGTTTATTTTAGAAAAAGGAATCGAATGAAGGGAAGTAATTTTCCGCATGTCCGGCGAAAGTGAAGGCGCTTTTGATACAGCTCCCAGAACGAATGCGTCAACTTCTCCGAGAGACAATTCGCCTCTTTCTACAAGATCACCTAACACGGAAGAAGAATCATATTGCAGCGATAAAAGAAAAGAGCGCATTTTACTGAGGTATGCCTCTTTTAAAAGCGCTTCTCCGTATGTTCTTCCTGCCGGGAGTTTAACGCCTGCTGCCGCGAGATCCATGGAGATTTGCGCATTGATTACAGCAGAGTCCCATTTTACCGAGCCTAAAAAATCAATATTTACCTTATTGGGCTGTGCAAAAACGCCTGCTGCGATAAATAAAATAAATAAAAATACTGATAATTTCTTCATTAGCATCCTTATTCTATTATCGGCACTCTAAGTGAGCTTCCTTCGCGCAGAATTTGGTTTAATTTCATTCCGTTAGCCTCTGCGAGAGCTTCAGGCGTAAGCCCGTACCTTCTGCTTAAAGACCAAAGTGTATCGCCTTTTTGAACAACATGAGTCCCCTTGGCATTAATATTGGCATTAATAACGTTTACAGAAGGCGGAGGAAGATTGTTCAAGGCAGGAATAACAACCGTATCTCCGACTTTTAAATAACGGCTCGAAAGCCCGGGATTATACTGTTCTATCAAATCAACAGAAGTGCCATAATGCCTGGACATAGACCATAAGGTATCGCCCTGGCGGACAATATGATAATAATAGCGTATAAGTTTTAAATCTTCGCGATCAAAAAGCGCGGTTATTTTTTCTTCGCAGGACGCAGGAATTTTTAAACGGTAATTATGGTCAGCAGGAGTAATACCCTGAAGCAGTTCTGCATTTAGTTTTCGTAAAAGTTCTTTTTCTATGCCTGTTTCCTCGGCAATAAGATCGATAGAAACCTGGCGCGGCAGAGGAATTGCCGTCCATTCAAAATTTTCATGCCAAATACTCAAACCGTATTTTCTGGGATTAGACACAACATGAGAGACGGCAATCAGCCTTGGCACAAAATTTATGGTTTCCGGTCTTAAATCCTTTTTACTGCTTAATTCCCAGTAATCATTTTTTCCGGTTTTTTTAATAGTCCGCGTTACAGCGTTAAGACCTGAGTTATAAGCCGCGAGAGTCAGTTCCCAGCATCCCAATTGCCTGTATTCGTTTTCAAGTTTTTGCAGAGCGCCGAGAGTTGATTTAACAAAATCACGTCTCTCGTCAATTAGGTCTGTAACTCTGATATTGTAAGGAGAAATACTGTTAAGCATAAACTGCCACAGCCCCATTGCGCCCGATTTGCTTCTTGCCGTTATCTGAAAACCGGATTCAATTATGGGAAGATAAGCCAATTCAGGCGGAAGCCCGCGTTTTGCGACCTCTTCTTTAATAAAAGGCATATAAATATTCGCTCTTTCCAGAATTGCGTTAAGCGTTTTTACGCCGTGCGGGCTTGAATACTGCGCAATATAGTGCTGAGTCAGCGGCTGAGAAAGCGCTTTTTCCGTTAAAAGAGAATTAGCCGCCGGAACGAACAAATAAGTGGTAGTACGCGCCGGAAAAGGCAGCGAAGGATCCGGCTTAACGCTGCGCAAAGGCCTATCCTCCTCTCCCGCACCCGCATGTAAGCTCACATTACCAATTACGGAGAAAAAGAATAATGTAAGAATACATATGTTTTTTAAAGGTGTAAGCCCGCAAATACTTTTAAGGGGTGCCGGTGCTAAAAGTGCCTTGCAAAGCAAGGTGCTTTTGAGCACGGGCAGGACCCCAGAAAAGTTGTTTAGGCTTACACTTTTAATTAGCTTATACATTAACATTAAAATTTTTCTCCGTAATATATCCCTGCCCATTCCCAGCGCCCATGTATCTCAGGATCCTGCGGAAAGTTAATTTTTCTAAAATACAAATACCAGACATTCAGCGAGACAGACCAGCCCGTCGTTCTTAAAAATGCTTCGTTGGCATTTGAAGATGAGTCAAGAGTCGGCGCATATCTGATGCGGTTGCCGTACATAAACTGCGCAAGATTAAAAGATGTCATCCTTTCATTATCGGCTTCCATTTGCTCCCATGAACGGGCAAAAAAATTAACTTTTGCCTGATAGCGCATAAGCGTGTAGGGGTTACCGGCATCAATAGCAGCTTCAATTGCCGTTCTTAAGGCAGGAAGAGTGTCAAAGGTCCAGTCTTTTACAATGCGGCTGTAGTATACATGCTGTTTGGCATATTGATCGGCATTCGGAAAACCCGGGATTATCGTTCCTGTAAAAGGCAAATAATTGGAAAAAGCCGCAATTGCGCCGTTCCAGTCGCCGACCTGTTCGCAGGCAAGCCCAAGCATAAAATAAGCTCTGCCTAAATCGACCTTTTCAGGAAACCTCGATATTAAGGAGTTATAATACCAGACTTGGCGTTCAGGCACATTATTTATTTCGATAAGATGCTGCAGGCATACTAAATGTATGGACGATTCGTCATTTATAACGAGATCAGGATAATTCTTTAAAATTAAATCAAAGTAAAGAGCAGCAATTGGTTCTGAACTCTGCTGAATATGAGCATAGGCTATCATCATAAAATAATAACCGTTGTAAGGATCGGACGGATTTTTAATTGTCTTGTTGCTTAAAAAATGCACCAGCTTTTCATATTCGCCGAGCCGCGCCAGACTTGCGGCAATCTCTCTTGTAACAGCAAACTCACCCTCGCTGCCGTCTTCTTCCATCTTCAGCAAATTGAATAAGACCTTGAAAGTTTCTCTGTCTTCTTTCGATCCTGAGATGTAATAAGGGTCAACTTCGGGATTCTCAAAGATAAACCCGCATGAGATAAAAACGAAAAAAACCGATAATATTAGCGTGAAATCAGCAAAATATTTGCATTTTAACCTTAAATCCATTGTTTATCATACTATCATTGTGTTATGCTTTTGTATATCTGATCTTTACCTTTGTTATAAAAATTTTGAGTTTTTGGATTAACAGTAGTGATTTTAAATTACCGCTATCGCGTATTTATATATATTCTTGCAGCTCTGCTTATTTTTTCATGCGGCACCGGATCTTCCAAGCGCGGCGGCGGTGCCGATATGCATTCTGCGGAAAATTCCGGCGAACCGGAAAGAAATCTGGGCGGTTTATCCGAAGAAATACGAAATTTAACTGAAACAGGCGTTTTAACCTCGATGCTTCATGCTCTGGAACTGATTCGAAGCAGGGAATTGAGCAGTTCCGAGTTCGGCAGGCTTATGAGCGGGATAAATGTCATGTTAATCAAGCTGGTTTACCCGGATTCCCCTGCTTTACTGCCGCCTGTCGATCTTCCGCTGACTTCTGCTTATACCCGCATAATCAGAGAGGCTGAAAAAGGCGTTTATGTACAGCCGCCGCCCAATTCAACTGACTTTTTTGAGATTATATTGCCTTTTTTCGTTGCAAATGAACAAACATCGGGCGAAATCCTTGCAAATTTGTTAAAAGACCTTGAAAAAGCAGGTACTTTGCGTCCAAATTCGGTACTTCCCCCTTTTTTTCGAGGCTTAATTCACGAAAGAGCCAGGCGTTTTCGCGAAGCTGAGACAGCTTTTAATCAAGCATATCAAATTTCCAATGAATGTTACTCCGCCCAGATAGGAATTGCCAGACTGAGAAGGCTTACAGGTAATACAAGCGAGGCTGTAACGCTTTTTTCCGAGCTTGCCATTCGTTATCCCGATTCCAGAGAAATCCGAAGACAGCTTGCCGTTTCATGTTTTGAGAACCATGAATTAGCGCGCGCGCTCGGCGCAGTAGATGAGATTTTAAGGGCAGATCCGAGAGACGGAGAGTTTTTGCTGTTAAGAGCGTCAATTTTGATAGAACAGGGGCAATTTTCACAGGCAAATACATCTTTAGATACATATGCGTCGATAAATCCAAACAACAGAACATATCTTTATTTACGCGCAAGAGTTCAGGCTGAGGGCAACCGCAACCGCGATTCGGCGCTTAATTATCTGCGTTCAATCCTGCGTACCAATCCAAATGACGTTCAGGCTATGGTTTATACGGCTAACTTGCTGATGGAATCCCAAAAACCTGAAGATCAGAACGAGGGCAGGGAATTATTATCGCGGCTTCAGAGGACATCAGGCAATTCTGTTGATGTTTTGGGTTTAAGTCTGAGGGATGCAGTCAGGCGGGAGCGCTGGCAGGAAGCGCAGGGTTATTTGAATCGTATTTTAAGCAGCCGCCGCACCGTTCAGGATTTAACTGACGGATATTATATCGAGCGCGGTTTAGGCAATAACGCAAGGGCACTTACCTATGCGCGTGAGTTATACGAAAAAGATACAACCAGCAATGATTACACCGTAATCTTTATTTCCGCCCTGATTGACAATAACAGACGAGATGAGGCTTCGCGCCTCATAGAAAGCAGGCTTAATTCGGTATCTGCAGGTCTTGTAAAGAGCCGTTATTTCTTTCTTCGCAGCCGTTTGCAGACAAATCAGGAAAATGCTCTCGGTGATTTGCGTTCAAGCCTCTTCGAAGACCCCAGAAATCTGGACGCCCTCATTTCCATGTTTGAGATTTATCACAACCGCCGCGAAGAAAGACGCGCCGTCCACTATTTAAGGCAGGCAATTGCCATTGCGCCCGACCATCCGCAGTTAAAGCGTTATGAGAGGGAATACGCCTCGCTTTTGGGCAGAAACTAGCGGACAGCAGGCAAGGCATCAGCCGAGACAGCAGCAGCGTTTAATCTTTTGCTGAATTCAGCCGAAAATTTACTATAATATATGGACAACGTAAACAAACGTTATAAAAACAGATTAAGCGATAAATTTATCCGGTTTTCCATCGGGGCAAAGCTTGTTACGATAATAACATCCCTTATTATTGTTTCTCTCGGAACGATTATTTTCCTTGTTTCGTACTTTGTCAGGGAAGACCTTGAGCTTTCCGCTGAAGCAAATAATTTTGATGTTAACAGACGCTCATCTGCGGAAACGCTTTACACATTAAACGGCGTGCGTTCCAATTCCCGGGTGTTAATCGACATAATAAAAGCGGCAGGGATTGATAACTTTCTGTCACGCCGCGCGGCGGATTTTTTCTTTGAACAAAATAAGCAAATAGCGGCTATTGTTTTTCAGACGGGAGACAGCGAGCAATTTTTAATAAGCGATAATTTCTTTTCTTTGAATAATATAAGCGCTTCTCTTGTAAATTCCTTTTTCAGGGAAAACTATATTTATTTCCGCCGCGCGGCATCAGGAGAATCTGTTTTCCTTAATGCCACGCCTCATTTTAATACGCATCTTTTGGCTTTATATTACCCAATCTCCGGAGGAGCCTTCTCGGTTTTTTTTGCGCCTGAAAATTTGGCAGGCAGTTTTAATTCTTCGATAAATCAATCGTATTTTATAAACGGCGAAGGCGATATTTTAATACATCCTGATTTTGATATGGTGCGCGCAGGCGCAAATATCGGAAACCGCGAATATGTCCGTAAAACCCGCCAAAGTTCAGCGCGCAGCAGACAGGAATTGCTGGAATATGACGGCGCAAAATATTTTACTGCATACACAAAAATTAATGACGGCGCTTCGATTGTTTTTACAAGCATCGAATATAAAAAACTTTTTGAAGGCGTAAATGTTACAATGCGCAGGAATATATATTTAGCCGCCGCTGTTTTGTTTTTATCAATTCTTTTTATCTGGTTTTTCTCCAAAACAATTTCTACCGCGTTAAAAATTCTTGCAAATGCCGCGCGAAAAATTGAAGGCGGTATTTTTGAGCTTAATCTTGTTCCGAAGAGCAGGGATGAAATCGGTTTTTTAACAGCAAGCTTCCAAAAAATGAGCAAGGCGCTTAGTATCTTCGGACGTTTTACAAACAAGGAAATTGCAATTAAAGCAATGCGCGGTCAGATTAAACCGGGCGGGCTTCCTAAACATGCAACCGTCTTTTTCTCTGATATCCGCGGCTTTACGGAAAAATCGGAAATGTTTACAAATGAATTCGGCAAAGAAGCGTCAGATAAAATAGTAGCGTGGCTGAATAGTTATTTTACGCAAATGGTTGAATGCGTAGAAAAAACAAACGGTGTTGTTGATAAATTTATCGGAGATGCCGTAATGGCGCATTGGGGAACAGCTTATTCCGCAGGAAGCCCTGCCAAAGACGCGTTTAACGGAGTTAAATCGGCTTTAATGATGCGAAAGGCGCTTGTTGCGCTTAACAAAATGCGGCGCAAAGGAGACCCAGGAGATCCGCCGATATGCATAGGCTGCGGAATAAATACAGGAATTGTTACGGCAGGACAACTTGGTTCTGATGTTCGTATGGAATATACAGTAATAGGAGACCCTGTTAATCTTGCATCCAGAATAGAATCTTTAAATAAACCTCTTGGAACAGATATATTAATTTCCGAGAGTACTTGGAACCTTGTTAAATATTTCTTTATAACAGAAGAAATGCCTTCTGTTACAGTTAAAGGAAAAGAAAAACCTGTCAGATTATTCGCAGTTGTAAATCATGTTTCTGTAACATCAGGACCTAAAACCCTTGCGGAAGTAAGAGAACTTCTCGGAATAAAACCGCCCGATGTTTCAAAAGTTAATACTAGCGATGAAGAGATAAAGTACAAAATCGGTACAGAAGCGCAGTGAGGCTGCAGATATATGAGTGACGATTCTGTATATAAAGATCGGAGAAGAACAGAAAATAAATCTCTTGATTTATTTGTAATTCTGTTCTGTCTTGCAGGAGCTGCAGTAAGCCTTTTTTTATTTTATCAGGATTTATTTTTAAAATTTTCTTCTTCATCAGAAAAGCAGGCAGGCAAAGTAATAATCAAGCAGAATACAGTGCAGCGCCGCTTGAATGACAGGGTAGTATGGGACAGGCTTTTTGACGATTCTCTTGTTTATAACGGCGATGTTATCCGGGTTTCGCGTCTTTCACAGGCAGAGCTTGATATTGACGAAAGCCGTATTGGCTTGGGCGAAAATACTCTTATACGCATACAAACGGATACAGCCGCGCTTTTAATTGATTTTTTTTCCGGTGAAATTAATATTAAGGCAAGCGATAACGGAATGCCTGTTCTTTTATCAATCGGGGATCAGGTTGTTCAGACAACTCCCGGTACTGTTTTAAGCGCTTCAACGGACGAAAATGGTACAATGCTGCGGGTTATAGAAGGGCACGCTCAGGTTAATAATCAGAGCGGGCAAAGCACTCAAATTCCCGCAGGAACTGTCGTTATTCATGACGCAAACGGAAATTTGGCGGCAGCTACTCCTCAGCAGATAGCGGCAATGGAAGCTGCCCGCGCAGATTCAAACGCGAAGCAGCCGGTAACAGCACAGCAGGCAGAAGCTGCGCAGCAGCAGGCAGAAACAACTGAGTTTTATCAGGTTTCTGCGCAGCTGCCGCCCATTGAGCTTAAATATCCGCTGAACGACGGTCCTCTTTATTTAGGAGAAGATAAGGATGATTTTTATTTTACATGGGCGGCTTCTCCAAATGCAGATTATTATACCTTTATAATTTCGCCTAACAGAAATTTAATGAATCCTGTAATTACAAAAAACCTGCGCGATAATTTTTACACATACAAAAGAAACGAAAACACTCTTCCTCCGGGAGTGTATTATTGGAGCGTAAGTTATACAGACATAAAAGGAAATGAATCTCTTCCGACGCAGACCAGAACGGTTATTTCATCTGAATCTGTGCAGGATTATAAAAAAAGAAGCTCGGAACTTATTTTCTTAAATGAACTCCTCCATGAAGCCTTAATGGCGCATAACAATGAACCTGCCGAACCTGAAGCTGCGCGTGATACTGCAGAACCGCCGCCTGTGCCGGCGCCTGTGCCGGTAACCGCGTCTCCCCCTGCGCCCGCGCCTCGTTCGGCACCAGCTCCAGCTCCAGCTCCTCGCACTGCACCTGTGCCTCGCGCTGCGCCGGCACCGACACCTGCACCGGCGCCGCAGGTTAGGCAGACTCAAACACCTGCTCCTGCGGCTGAAACAACACCGCAGCCGCCGTCAGAAGCTGCGCTTGAGAAAATTACGCAGCCTGCCGAAGTTCCGGAACCTAAACCTGCTGCTCAATCCATGAAGCCTCTGCTGCCTGCGCCTGAAAATATGCTTCCTGCAAATTCTTATCTTCTTGACGCAGAACAATTGCGCAGGCAAAGATTTATTCATTTTACCTGGTCTGCGGTAAGTGAGGCAAATTCGTACATACTTACAATTTATAAAGAAAACGGACTGCGTCCATCGCAGGTTTTCCAGACAGAAATTTCTGATAACGCGACAGAATATAAATTTGATAGTTTCAGGCTGCTTGATAATAACGGCGCCTATATATGGCAGTTGGAAGCAATAGCGTATAATAGTGATGACATGATTGACAGAAGGGGCAAACCGGGCGAAAATAAATTTACTCTGGATATTCCGCGCCCCGGGCGTGTGCGTTTAAGAGATATGGGAGTTCTGTATGGCACAGAATAAATTGCCCGGCAGTTTTGTTTTATATATATTGTTTTCCTTAATTATTTGCACGAATGTTTTTTCGCAGGATAATTCAAATATGCCGGAAGCGGGATATTTTATCGATTATTCTGAAGCAAGTCCCCGTATCATGCAGCGTTTGGTATGGGAAAAAGAAGAATATGCCCTTCGCTATGAAGCAGAAATACAGATATATGAAGATTTTTACTATCCTTTTTTTTTAGAAAGCACGGAAAATATATTCATCGAATTAAATCTGCCTCCGGGAAGGTACCGTTACAGGGTTACTCCCTTTGATTTGCTTGGACAGCGCGGCGATCCGACAGAATGGAAGCAAATTGAAATAATTGCGGCTTTTTTACCGCAGGTAGTTAGATTTTTACCGGATAGATTTTTCATGGATCGCAATCAGGACAGAGTATTAAATTTAGCCGGAATTAATTTTCAGCCCGAATCGGTAATTTATTTATCAAACAGCAGCAATAAACTAACGCCTGTTACTCTGAATATAATTAACAATGAAAGAGCAGTGCTTGTATTTGATGATATGGAATTAATACCAGGCGATTATTTTATTTGCATTCAAAATCCGGGCGGACTTGAAACAAAGACAGGCGGTTTTAATATCGGTTACCAAAAACCTTTTGATGTTTTTATAAGAGCTGCATATACACCCGTCGTTCCGCTTTTTGGAGAGCTTAATGAAGTTGGAATAAATCTGTATCTGCAGGGTTATTCTCTGGGTTTTGAATTTATTTCATCAAGCCGAACCAGTCTCCACGGCGGTATGGAGCTTGGAGCTTCTGTGTTTTTTTTGAATTCGCTGGCAACTTTCAGTTCCGATTATGAAGGAATAAAGAACAAATTTAATAATGCAGACAACGGCGCCTTTATAGCCAATTTAGATTTAAATTTTTCATTGCAAAAAAGATATAACAAATTAAAAAATGCTTTTACATTTCGCTTTGGCTGCGGTTCATCCTTTTTTTCAGGTTTCGGAGATATTAACGTAGGCGGGCAGACCATTCATTTTAATGCTAATATTTCCAATATGTTCCTGCTTTATGAGATTTTAAACCTCGATGCCGGGGTGGATTTTACGGTATATTTTACCAAAAACCCCACAGGAACTATAAGACCCAGAATAGGGTTGATTTGGCGCCTTTAAGTAACAGGATAGGGAAATTTCCCTATGTTTTAAGAACTCAACCTCTTGTATAAAGCCCTTTTCTTTGCTAGTCTTTCCTATAATACTATATTTAAGGATGTTTTCATGAATACATTTATTCTCCCTCTGCTTATGGGCGCACAGCAGGCGGTTGGTCCTAACGGCGAAGCTGTAGAACCTAATGTTTTAGGCAGCTTACTTCCCTTCGCTGCCATTATTCTCATTTTCTACTTTCTTTTAATCAGACCTCAGAGCAAAAAACGAAAAGAAACCGAGAAAATGATTGCTGCTTTAAAAAAAGGCGACAAGATTGTTACAATCGGCGGTCTTTACGGAACGATTCAAAGCGTTAAAGAGACAACCGTAATTATCAAGGCTGACGATAACGTAAAGCTTGAGTTCCTGCGCAGCGCGATTTCCTCGGTAATAAGCCAGTCGAGCGCGAAGGAAGAAAAAACTGAGGATAACGAAAAAGAAGAATCTGCAGAACAAGCGGAGAATAACAATGAGTAAACGATACAGATTTTTTATTTTACTTGCAGTACTGGGGGTTTGTTTTTTATTCCTCTGGCCTTCAGTACGCTGGTATTATCTGACGCCAAAGGAAAATCAGGCGATGGCGCTTGAGTCCAGGCAGCAGATACGAAACTCTTCTACAAAGGCTGCCGGCATTTCTTTTCAGCTTCTTCTTGATGCAGCGCGCGGCGGCGAGCCGGTTCCTGCCGATCTTGAGTTTCTTGTAACTGCCGCAAAGAAGCAATACAAGGACAGAAAGCGTCAGATGCCGGAAGCATGGACAGCCAGAATGGTTTTAGAGGCATTTTCCACTACAAGAGAAGTACAGGATTTAATCGAACAGAATTTTGCGGATAACGTTTTTAACATGAAAAATTTACAGAAAAACGCCGTAAAACTCGGATTGGATCTTTCAGGCGGCTTGAGTATTGTTTTACAGGCGAACCTTGAAGCGCTTTCCGAAAGGCTCGGACGTTCATTAAACGAAGAAGATCGCATAGACGCGATGAACCGCGCATTGGAAGTTTTAAACGGCCGTATCGACCGTTTTGGTTTAACAGAACCAGTTATACGCCGTCAGGGAAATGATCAAATCTATGTTGAAATTCCCGGCACCGCAGACCCGGAAAGAATCAATGACATTATCATGGGAAAGGGAAGTCTTACTTTCCACTTGATGGATAATGAAGCGACAGATGCATTTAACAATTATTACAGGTCAAACCCTTATTATACTTTCGATACTGACGGAAAACTTATTTATCCTTCCATGATACCTCCTGACACAATGGTTCTTGGTGTTTATAAAAAAGACAGATACGGGCTTGATGAACAGGAAAGGGATAAGTATGACGGAACTCCTATTTACATAGTTGTAAAAAAAGAAATAGGACTTGACGGCAGCTATATCGAAGATGCTTATGTTGAGCGCAATAATATGACAGGTAAATCCGAAGTTGCTTTCAGACTGAGCCCGGAAGGCGGAGATATATTTCAGCGCCTTACATCTGCAAACCTTAAAAAGAATCTTGCAATTGTAATGGACGATAAAGTCAGATCATATCCGACAATTCAGGCGGCTATCAGCGAGAGGGGAACAATTTCCGGCTTTGATCAGGAAAGTGAAAACCTTGCGCTTATTTTAAGAACAGCCGCTCTTCCTGTAGAGCTTGAAGTTGCAAGCCAGCAGAGTATCGGCGCTTCGTTAGGTGAAGATACAATCCGCCAGGGGCTTTATGCGCTTCTTGGCGGCGTTGCGCTCGTTCTTTTATTCATGCTTGTTTATTACAGGGCAGCGGGAATTAACGCAGTTGTCGCTCAGCTTTTAAACTTTTATATAATGTTCAGCGTGCTTTCTGCTTTAAACTTTACTTTAACTCTTCCCGCCATTGCCGGTTTTATTCTTACAATCGGTATGGCGACAGACGCCAACGTAATTATATTTGAACGCATGAAAGAAGAAATGCGCCTGGGTAAAAGCAGAAAAGCTGTTGTAGAAGCCGGATTTGGAAAAGCATTCTGGGCGATTATGGACTCGAATATTACGACATTTATCGCGGCATTGTTCCTGTCTCAGCTTGGTTCAGGACCAATCAGGGGATTTGCAGTCAGTCTTTCAATCGGCGTATTCTCATCGGTCTTTACGGCGCTTTTTGTTTCAAGGTTAATTTTCGACTTCGGCACAGATGTTATGCGCAGTAAAAATCTTTCTGTCAGCTGGACGACCCGCATTCAAAATGATTCTGTAAAAGCAAAGGCGGTAAGTTTATGAAAAAAACAATTCATTTTTCAAAATTCTTTGTTCCTGCAGCGGTTATTTCATGTTTTCTTGCCGCGTTCAGTATTTCCGGTTATATAATTAATAAAGGTTTCGCTCTCGGCGTAGATTTCCAGGCAGGTCTTATTCAGGAAGTTCAAATTGCGCCTACTGCAATTAGTCTCCGATGGAACGGGAATGCCAATGCGACGCTTACGCATGATCGCAGAAAAATTGATGTTATTATTACAGGCGCGGGAGTAGAAGAAAGAAGACACGAATTTCTTTTTTCCGAATACAGGACAGTTGGAGCTATTACAGACGCAATGCGGGAAAAACTTGGTGAGCTGGATATTTCAATAATGGCAAACCATGATATTAATACCCAATGGCTTGTATTCAGCTCTTTAAGTAATCCTTATTTGAACAGCGAAAATGCGTATATAATTCATTATCTTGATCCTTCAAGCGTTCCCATAGATATTTCTGATGTGCGCACTGCAATGGCTGGTTTTACGCAGGGTGTTTCCGTGCAAAACATGGGTTCAGCATCGGATAGGCAGTTTATGATCCGCATAGAAGACAAGGAAGAAGGACGCATAACGTCAACAGAAATAGTTCAGGCTTTAGAAATGTATTTCGGAAACGGCAATGTAGCTGTTCTTCGCTCTGATTATGTCGGTTCTCGTTTCTCAAAGGATTTGACGGATCAAGCGGGTATACTTATTTTACTTACTTTATTGGTTATCTTAATTTATTCGGCTATTCGCTTTAAACTGCAATTCGCAGTCGGCGCGGTTATTGCAATTATGTATGACGGTCTTGTCATGGTAGCCTTTATGGTTTGGACGCGGATGGAATTTACCACTCTCAGCATCGCGGCGATACTTACAATTTTGGGTTATTCAACCAACAACACAATTATTTTCTTTGACCGTGTAAGAGAAAATTTACGCGTAAATCCCGATAATTCTTTTAAGGATATAATTGATATCTCGCTTACCGGTATTCTTGGGCGAACAATTATAACGACAGCTTCAACCATGCTTGCTGTAATGGCGCTGTTTATTTTTACAACAGGTTCCATGAAGGACTTTGCTCTTGCACTTTTAGTCGGCATGACTTCCGGCGTTTATACAACATTATTTATTGTTTCCGGTTTTGTTAATTTCTGGCAGAATCAAAAGATTAAACGGGAAAAGAAAAAACTGGCAGCAGGTTAGTGAAAGTAATAAAAGCAAAAACACTTGGTTTTTGCATGGGTGTTAGGAGAGCTGTAGAACTCGCTTTTAATGAAGCGAAACAGGCAAACGGCTCTCCTGTTTACACTCTTGGTCCTTTGATACATAATCCAAAAGTTTTAAACGATTTAAAAGATAAGGGTATAGAAACCTGCGATGAAATCCCGCAAAACTGCGAAAGTTCCACTGTAATAATACGCGCGCATGGAATTAGCCCGCAGCTTGAAAATGAATTACGTGCTAAGGGATGCCGTATAATTGACGCTACCTGCCCCAAAGTAAAGGCAAATCAGCTAAAAACAGAAGAATTATCACGCGCCGGGTATTGCATTTTTTTAGCCGGAGAAAATTCGCATGCAGAGATTGAAGGCATAAAAGGATATGCCGCCTGCGCAAATGAATGTTTTTGCGAAGTAACAGGCAGCGCGCAAGAAGCTCTAAAAAAAGCAAAAAGTCTTTATAATAAAAATCATGACGCCAAAACAGCTCTTTTGGGACAGACAACAATTTCTGACGACGAATACCGCGTAATCGGAGAAAAAATTAAATTATTTTTCCCAAATCTGGAAATTGTGCAGACTATCTGCGCCGCTACAAAAGAGCGTCAGAATGCATTACGCGATCTTTTGCATGAAGTTGATGCAGTAATTATCGCAGGCGGCAAAGACTCTGCAAACACGCGCCGTCTTCTATCCATTGCAGAGGAGAGCGGCAAACCGGCATTCCTCGCGCAAGATGCATCAGAAATCCCGCAAAGTATTTATAATTATAAAACAGTCGGCATTTGTGCAGGAGCTTCTGCGCCGGATAGCGTGATAGAAGAGATTGAAGCTGCGTTAAAAGCGAATACCTAAAATTTTACTGTTAAAGGCGTGAGTGCGAAGCCCTGCTGCCGACTCGCGGCTGTGGCTGTATTTAACACAGCCCCTTGCTGGCGGTCTATAGATCCACACCGAGGTCGACAGTAGGGCTTCGCACTCACACCTTAAGAATAGGTTTATTAGGTATATGTTTTAATTCAGAAATTAAACGGTCAGGCTTTTTTTCCTTATGTCCTTCCATAATAAAATATCAGGTTTATTAACTCCGTTTGCATTAGGAATTATTCCAATGATTGAATATCCGCATCTTATATAAAATTCATACGGATGGTTTTTATAATTCTTAATGTTTTTAATTTCTTCAAATATATATTCTCCGGTAATTTCTTTTTCTGAAAGGCTTGTTTTGTTAGCTTCATCATCGGAACCTGCAAATATTCCAATTATCCCTTTTTTCCGGGCAATTTTTTCTAATTCATTTAATAATATTTTACCATACCCCTTTCCCTGATAATTTGGAATTACAGCCATTGGATGTAATTCCCATGTTTTTTCATACATAGGCATTAAACCTGCCCAACCAATTAATTTGTTATTGACTTTTATTCCAATACTTATATTTTCACCGGATATACTTTCTTCCACAGTTTCTAAAGCCTCTTCTTCATCCAAATCCGGCCACATATCTGCTTTTGGCATTGTTTCAAGAAGTATTTTAACAGCCTGATCCATTGTTTCTTTTGATTCATTGATGAAACATATTGTATAGTTTTCCATTTCCTATTTATAAACTATTTTTTATTTTTTATCCAGTCATTTCATATTTTAATCATCCGCTTGTTTGTTACTTCCGATCTCAAGTAAATTGCCTTCAGGATCTGCGACATAGAAATTTCGTATACCAAATGGATAGGTTACAGGTTCTCCAGAAAATGATTTAACTCCAAGTGCAATTAAACGTTCATATTCTTTATCGACATCAGAGAATTTTGGCAACCAAATACCTATTTCCATAGTCAAGTTAATCCCCTTGGGAGGATAATAGGATTCACCTA
>Ga0209755_10004324_pt1 | contig 16900 bp, 14 predicted proteins | sample TergutCo191P1_FD_187301 | JGI IMG/M metagenome (GOLD analysis project Ga0209755, IMG submission 187301) | Cornitermes sp. P1 segment gut microbial communities from Petit-Saut dam, French Guiana - Co191P1 (SPAdes) (version 2) | ecosystem: Host-associated > Arthropoda: Insects > Digestive system... | reverse complement strand
GCTGTGACGGCTGTTACTGTCAGCCCTTCTGCAAGAACAATGGAAAGAGGCGCCGCATTCCAGTTCAGCGCGGCTGTTACAGGCATTAATAACCCGGCTACATCTGTAACATGGAGAGTAAGCTCCAACGCGGCTGGCACCGGCTCAGTTGCCGCAGGAACAAGCATCAGCGCGGGAGGGCTTCTTACAGTTTCAGCTAACGAGACGGTAACCACTCTTTATGTATCAGCGACATCAACTGTAAACACGGCTATATCAGGCAGCGCTGTAGTCACCGTCAATATTCCTGCAGCACCGGTTGTAACATCTATTTCTATCAGTCCGTCAACCCAGAATATGACACAAGGCAGCAGTTATCAATTCAGCGCGATAGTCAGAGGAGATAATAACCCGGCTAATACGGTTACTTGGAGAGTAAGTTCAACCGCTAATGGCACCGGCTCAGTCGCCGCAGGAACAAGCATCAGCGCGGGAGGGCTTCTTACAGTTTCAACTAACGAAACGAATACTGCCCTTTATGTAACCGCTACATCAACTGTAAACACATCAATATCAGGCAGCGCTGTCATCTCCGTAATTATTCTTACGCCGACAGTAACATCAATTTCTATCAGTCCGTCTACTCAGAACATGACAACCAACAGCAATTATCAGTTCAGCGCGATAGTCAGAGGAGACAATAATCCGGCTGCCACAGTAACATGGAGCGTTAGTTCCAGCGCGGATGGCACAGGATCTATAGCACCGGGTACAACAATAAATACAAACGGACGGCTGACTGTAGCGCCGAATGAGTGGAACACTCATCTTTATGTTGTGGCAAGATCAACCGTAAACAACTCTATTACCGGTTCGGCAATAGTGACAATAACCAACAACAATGCAAACCAGGGTTCGAATCAGGGGTCGGCCGGCGCCCCGTAATTCATACGCGTCCAGTATTTGAAAAATTTACCAAATACCGGACGCTAAATTTAACGCTGAAGGATAGCCTGAAAAACGCGACGGCAGATTCAGCCAGTGCTGATCCGTGTCGCGGAATAACGCCTTGGACACAGGGTTAAAATCTTTATTCATTCCCGCGTTAAGATAGTTAGCCGCCATTTCAGCGACATCCTCCGCAATTGCGGGAGCGGCGGTTAATCCGGATGATTGAATGCCCGCAGCATGTATAATATTTCCGGTAGATTTTCCGAACGAAACAATAAAGTCATCCTCATAGGATGAAGCGCAGATGTGCGGCATTTCCGCTGATGCGTTCTGCGAAGAGATTGAATTAAAAAGAAAAATTTCTTTTTTATCGATAACCATATTATTAATCAAGCGCGGATATATAGAAAAAAATCTGTCATTCGCAAGATGCGCGATTTCTTCGGCAAAAAAGCCGGCGGCGTTAACTACGAGTTTTGGAAAAATTCTGCCGTGGTTAGTAAAAACGCTTTCGATTTTATTATTGCAGACAATAATGTCATTTATTGATGTATTTAAGCAAATATTTACATTGTTGCAAGCAGCGTTCTCCGCATACGCTAAAGTCAAATCATAAGGAGAGACAATGCCGGCTGTAGGAAAGAAAAGCGCAAATTTAATTCTGTCACTCAGATTAGACGCGTTTTTATCAATTTTTTTATGGCTGATGTATTGCACGGGAATGCCTTTTTGTTTCCAATACAGCATTGATAATATTGCGTAAGGTTTCATTTTTTCATTGGTAAAACAAAGGTACTGCCCGGAATTCTCGTACAGAACATCAAGCTCATTGCATATTGATTGATACATTCGATAACCTTTATCGGCATATCTTTTCTTTAACAGATTATTATCAAAATCCAGTCCCGGCAGAATAATTCCGTCATTCCGCCACGAAGTATTTGCCGCAATATCATGATTCATCTCAAGAAGAATGACATCAACGTCATACTTTTTAAGTTCACGGGCAATGGCGCATCCGATAACTCCGCCGCCGATTACTAATACATCGGGACTTTCATTCTGAAGCAGATTGGAAGATAAACTTGGACGATCAGCCTTAGACCATTTTCTGTATAAATGATCAGGGAGGTTAGACTCACTATACACATCTTCCGGGATATCTTTATAAACAATATTATTAACAACAGTATACTTTTTCTTATTGACGGACATGAGCCCGGCATTAACAATGTCATCCCAATTATCCAATTCACCAATTAAATAAAGACAGCCATCCAGTAGATGCGCGCTTACTTTGCCGGAATAGCTTTTTGCAAGCTTTTTTTTAAGATTAGTAAAAAATTGCATAAATTCAATATAAGAATTTATACAATCATGAAGTAGCAAAATTTTATCAAAACAAACCTTTTTTAAGACCCGGCCGGTTTCGAAAAAGCCGCGAATTTAAAAAATTATACTATTTCGTTTAAAAGTTAAGCTGTTTAAATCATCAGGTAAACCGTTATTGCGCGCCTGAAATAGTCACTCCGTCGAAACAGCACCACGGCAGTATACTATAGCCGCTGCAGCTGCGTTCTTTTGATATTTCTATTTTTGAAAGAACATCAATTAAATTAAACGAAATCATTGTTTCTTTTAACGCTCCCGATATTTTGCCTTTTTCAATCAGGAAGCTGTTTTTCGCGACGCCTGAAACATCACCGCTCGGCCCCGGCGATCCGCCGGAAAAACGGTTAAGCAAAATACCGCGGTCAATTCCTTTGATCATTTCATCTAACGGAGTATTTCCCGGCAGCACTTCGATGTTGCCGTACGCCGTATTCAATGACCGCGGCTTGCCTGTCTTCCGCGAGCCGTATAACGAAAGCGCAAAAGATTTGAGTTCTCCGCCGCGGATAAAATCGGTATCTTTGCTTTCATAACCGTCGGATGTAAACCGTTCTCCCGCGACAATGCCCGGGTTTAGCGGCGCAGCGCGAAGCGTCAGAGCGGAGTCGGCAACCTTTGCGCCGAGTGAGTCTTTCCACTGGCTTGTTCCTTCTATCAGCGACCGCTCGGAAAGAAAACAGCTATTAATAGTTTGCCAGATCAAATCGTCACACGCGGGAGTTACAATTACCCTGCCTGTGAATTTTTCTTCTACCATCCGCGGATCGAGAGACTGTTCAGATTCAGAAAACAAAGTGCGCTGCATGTCCAAGTCCATAAAAGGCTTTGCAAGAGACGCAAGAAGAACTCCGCTGCCGTTAAACGACGATGATTTTTCGCCATCCTTTGCGGAGAACATTGTCTGAAAATAATAATTTTCAGTATTATTGATAAACTCAACCCCGTTTGAATTTACATAAATTGACCTGCCTGAATTGAACTCCGATACCATGCCTTCCAGTACGATTTTAGGATATTCATCTTTAAGCTGTTCTAAAAATTCCTTTGTTCTTGAAAAAAGTTTATCCATATCGCTGCCGCCGATGCTTTGATCAAAGGATTTATTCTCAATTTTTTCGGCGATATCTTCAGCAGGTTCAGGCACAGCAGATGACGCAAGCGATATGCAGTCAGCTACAGCCTGATCAACCGAAGCCTTGTCATGTTTATTTACTTTTGTTATTCCTTTTTTATTATCCTTAATCACTTTAAGAATTAGATCGTCTGTAAAGAGCGTGCGCATTAAAGAAAATTTATTAGCTTCGACATTAAACTCGTCTTTTCTGCCGCCGCTTACCCAGCAGGCCGCTTTATCCGCGCCGGCTTTTTTCAGCTCGTTAAGCGCATACAGCGCGATTTCGTTATGTGTCATTATCTTCCTCCTATGTTTACATCACAGCGGATTGCCGGACCGCCCATGCCTACGGTCATCGGCTGTTTTTTTCCGCAGAAGCCGGCGCAGTCCCATGTCATGTCGTCGGAAACCATGTCTACGGTTTTTAACATTTCAAACGCAACGCCGGAAATTGTCGTTTCGCGTATTGCCTTGCCGAGTTTACCGTTTTTAATTTCGTATCCTAGTTCGACAGAAAACATAAATTCTCCTGTCGTGTCAGCTTGTCCGTTTCCGGTTTTAACAAGATAGTAACCGTCATCAATGCTTTTGATCATGTCATCAAGTTTACTCTTGCCGGGAAGAATCGCGGTATTGCGCATGCGGATAAGAGGCTCATCGGAAAATTTGAACGCGCGCGCGTTACCCTGCGGCTTCACTCCAAAGTGCTGAGCGCTCTCCTTTGAATGCATAAAACTTTTTAGAATGCCGTTTTCGATCAAAACAACGTCCTCGGCGGTTGTGCCTTCGTCATCAACATAAACAGGAAGCGGGCAGGTTTTTCCAAGCGCGGTGTGTGCAAAATCCACCATAGTAATTAATTCGCTTGCCACTTGCTTGCCAAGATTGTACCCGGCGACTGAGCCGCCTAATACAAGGTCAGCCTCAACTGTGTGGCCGACAGCTTCATGAGCTAAAATACCCGCGAGATCGGGATGCATCACGCACTTGCACAATCCCGCTTTTGAGAACACGCCTTCGCGCTTGTGCATGAGAGCTTCGTAAAGCATTTCAAGTTCCGGGGATAAAAGCGCAGGATCGGAAAAATGCGCGTTAAACTGACCGAACCCTCCGAAAACTTTCATTAACTCAACAGGAATTCCGTCGTCTGTTTCGGCTGTCATAAATACGTAAACTATACTGCGCGGCTGGTAAAAATGACTGTCCGCGCCGTCGCTTACAACAAGAAGTTTTTCAATATCAAGGCAATGAGTAACAACAGTACGGCTTTTTAATTTTTTATATTTTTCGATGATTATGCTGTCAAGATTTTTAACAAAATCAATCAATGTACTTTGAGGAATATTATTATCAGGATTTGTTTTAAGATCGAATTTACCGCCTTTTACCTTAGGCAGAGGCGGAAGATTTTTATTTACATGTTTATCCATGAAGGCTGCGTTGCCGGACGCTGCTTCGAGAATATTTTTAATATTTTCGTTACTGTATTCCGCGCCGGAGGCAAATCCGTAAGTGCCGCCTTTATACACGCGGGCGGATACTCCGCCTTCGCTGCTTTGCGTATTTCCGACCATGTTACCGGCAAGGAACGAAACGCTTCTTGTAGTATTAATCTGCGCACGCAGTTCCGTATAATCCTTAAACGCGCTCTTATGCGCGCTGAGTAAATCATTAATCATGGGATATCCTCCTGTTAAATACTGAAAGATAAGTATACCATAATTAATAAAGTATGTACAAAATTTTATATTTAATTGAAGTTGTTCAAAAACTCCAATAAAAATATTAACTTATTAAAAAAATATTTAATAGAAGCTGTTCTAAAATATAAATAATTAATATAGCGGGTTATCTGACCTGCAGCAGCCACCTGATGCCCGTTGAAAATTTAAAACCTGCGGAAAAATCAGAAATTAAATTGAAGTTTTTGCCGCTGATAAGATTTGTCTGCCATGCGGCCTCGGCGTAAGGAGCGAATTCCCCGGCGGCGGAATTAATCACAAAAGGAGCGGCGGTTACGCCGATGACACCTAACATATTTACTTCCGCGGCAGCGCCACCAAAACTGAAAACAGGACCAAGAAAGACTCTGAATCTTTCATCGCGCCCCCATGATAATGTTATAGGCAGACGAAAAACTCCCAGCGCGCCGTCGTATTCAGGTCTGGCTTCAAGGCCGAAAACATTCCGCGGCCCAAGAGAATAAGTATCCGCGAAAATACTAAAATGAGAGGTAAAGCCCCGGAATAATTCGCCGCCTCTTAAAAAGCCGTTCCAGACCGGAGCGACAGAAACGCTGACAAGAAGACGTCCTTTCGAACCGCCGGATGTTGAAGCGGAAACGCCTGCGGAATTTGACTCTCCTGTGCCGGGACGATTGTCCGCCGGAGCCTGTCTTACGCCCTGTCCTGCGGCGCCGGAATAATTATCTGAACCCGTAACAGACGCTGCGGCATTTACAGAATAATTATCCTGGCCGCTCGCGGATGTTAAGCTTACGGAAAAATTAGCGGGCGCTGCTGGAAAAGCCCTGCCTGCTCCTGCAAAAGTATTAATATAGTACGTTTCATCCATGCCGGAAATAATTACGCCTGTCTGCGGCCCTGCAGAAGCGGCATGCATAAAACGCCCGCCGCCAATATACAGCCCGACATGAGTTATGCTGCTTGTAGAACTGGTACTAAAAAATAATAAATCACCGGGCTGCGCGTTTTCTAAATTAATTCTGACAGTCCATGAATAAAGGCCTGCGGCGGATCGCGGCAAAGAAACTCCAAGCGCGTTCTGAAAACTTAAACAGATAAAACCGGAACAATCCAATCCGGCCGGGGTCATCCCTCCGTAAATATAAGGAGTGCCCATATATCTCTGCGCGGCTTCAATTACACGCAGGCGCGCATTGATATAAGCCTGTGACTTTTCCTCCTCCGACGCGCTAGCCCGCGGCGCAAGAGGATATCCTCCCTCAAGAGGCGAAGCAAAAAGGCCTGAATTAGAGCAGGCAACAGCAAGAGAAACAAGAACGGCGGTTAAAAGGAAACGCATTATTATATTATATCGACAAAAACTAATGATTTGCCTCATAATTTCAAAAACAAAAAAACTGTAATTAGCGCAAATATTAAATTAACTATTTAAATACTAAGTAATTTTCTGGTATAATTACTTATACTATGGATTTTGTTACGATCGACTTTGAAACAGCGATAATTTCTCAGGAGAGCGCCTGCGCTGTCGGTCTTGTAAGATTCGTAAATGGCGAAGCTGTTGATACATATTATTCGCTGATACGTCCGCCAAAGCTTTATATCCGCCCCGACTTTACGGACATTCACGGTTTAACAGTAGATGATGTAAGAGACGCTCCCAAATTCGACGAATTATGGGACAGCGGCATTAAAACATTTATCGGAGATTTTCCGCTAGCCGCGCATAACGCCAAGTTTGACATGGGAGTTCTCCGCGCCGCTCTTCAGTGGTATGAATTGGATGTTCCGGCTTTTCCGTATTTTTGCACATGCCATCTTTCGCGGCGCGTTTGGCCGGGGTTTAAATCGCACGCCCTGCCCTCGCTCGCAGATCACTTCGGCATAAAATACAACGCGCACAACGCGCTTGACGACGCGATGACCTGCGGGAAACTTGTGTTAAACGCCTCGCAAAAATACGGCAGCGGCAGCCTTAAAGAACTCCTTTCCCGCGCCGGAATGAAAATATCCATTCTAAGCAATGAGTATCTTTAATAAATAAAATAATTAAGATATAGTTTTAACTGCGCCTTTTTATCTTGTAAACATTTTATAAAGGAGTATCTGTTATGAGTGATACCGAGCAAATGGAAGATATTCCCTTAAGTTCCGTAGATTCACCGGCTGTTGTGCTTGAGCTTATCCATCAATTAAAAATAAAAGATGTAATGACCAATACAGTGCTTACAGGCAGCAAGAAACAAACAATGAGGCATATTCAGTTATTGCTGAGGGAAAACAAGGTTGCGGGTATTCCTATAGTTGATGATGATAATAAACTTATCGGAATTGTATCAACAGAAGATATTATTAACGCGCTTGATAAAGGCTATATCGACGCTCTTGTAGAAGATAAAATGACAAAGGATGTTATTCATCTGCAGGATGATATGCCGGTTTCATTCGCGATATCGTATCTGAATAAATACAGATACGGCCGGTTTCCGGTATTAAATAAAAACAACGAGCTTGTCGGCATTCTGACATCAACGGACGTTATACGCAACTTATTAATAGAAATGAACCGTGAGGTACTGCGTTTGGAAAAACTCCATAAAAGCGGCGAAAGTACGCCGTCGGCATTTTCAGAAATGGAATTCAGAACAATGCATTATAATTTTGAAATAGCGGGAAGAGCTTCTACAGAAATAAAAAAGGCGCTTAAACACAGAAACTTTGATCCAAAATTAATAAGGCGAATCGCGATTGCGTGTTATGAACTGGAAATTAATCAGGTTGTTCACTCAAACGGCGGCGTTATCCGCTGCTCGATCCTCCCCGATAAAGTTGTAATAACCGCGGCGGACACAGGGCCGGGTATAGCCGATGTAAATCAGGCTCTGACGGAAGGTTACTCTACAGCCAACGAATATGTCCGCTCGCTTGGATTCGGCGCGGGGATGGGATTGGCAAATACAAAAAGAGTCTCCGACGATTTCTCGATTAACTCGGAACTTGGAAAAGGAACTACAGTGCGTTCTGTAGTGTTTGTTGATTCAACCAAAGACGAAACCTAAGGAGCGGTAAATGACAATCACCGAAGCCGCCGCCGCATTAAACGCGGAAATCTGCCAGAGTGAATTTGACGATGCCGAACTTACATCAGCCTATACTTCCGATCTTCTTTCCGATGTAATGGCGCACGCAAAAGACGGCGGCGCGTTAATTACAATACAGGCGCATAAGAACACGGTAGCTGTCGCAACTTTAGTAAATATCTCGGTAATCGTTATCTGCAACTCGCGCCCTCTTCCGGACGATATGCTGGAAGCCGCAAAGGAAGAAAGAATAGCGGTTATCCGCACAAAGGAAAATCAATTTACAGTCTCCGGTAAATTATGGACTTTATTTCAATAAGGCGCTGCGATGCTTGCGGATTTTCATAATCATTCCTGCCTGTCTCCGTGCGGTTCATTGGAACTTTCGCCAAGGCGCATCTTGGAAACCGGCGCGGCTAAAGGGTTAAAGCTGATGGCTCTGACTGATCATAACTCAAGCCTTAACTGCCCCGCGTTTGCCGAACTCAGTTCGCGTTACGGCATTATCCCGATATTCGGAATGGAAGCAAGTACAATCGAGGAAATCCACATTCTATGCCTGTTTACAAATCTGGAAGCTTGCATGGCATTTAACGAATACGCGTACTCGCTGCTTGTGCCGTTCCTGAACAATCCCGATAAAGGCGGCGATCAGGTTTATGTCGACATTGATGATAATATAGAAGGAGAAGTTGAATATTATCTTTTAAGTCCGCTTGATATTTCTGTTGATAAAATCGGCAGCAAAGTTAAAGAGTACGGCGGCATTGTCATTCCGGCGCATATAGACCGGCCTGCTTTTTCAATGACCAGCCAGCTCGGCGTTTTGGTAGAAGGTCCCTGGGCGGCTGTTGAGTGTGTGCGCATTCCTCCTGTATTTAACAAAGAGCCGCTTGAAACATATCATTACCCGCTGATTACTTCCTCCGACGCGCACTACAGCGAACATATCGCGCGCCGCTCGTTCAATCTTGATATCAGTTACGACGATTTATTATCAGGCGGAAAAATCGCCGGCGGAAAATATCCCGAAGCGAATATCGAAATGCTTCAGAAAGCTTTAATAAAAAGATTAAATATAAACCTGTGAGCCAGCCGGCCCGAACCGGAGATTCATAGTTGCCGAATAAGTCCAATAAAAGTACAATTAATAATGGCTGATTGTTCATCAAAAGAAACGGGCGCGGCAGAAACAATGAGCGCATATTTTATTCAAAACGATAACCTGATAGTTCCCGCCGATTTTGCTGACCCTGATTATTTAAAACCTGTTTCGTTAAAATATATTGAATGTTTTAAAGATTCGCAGACTTTTAAGATTAACTCTATTAATGATATATCTCCTTCGCTAATCACCGTTGTGTCGATTCCTCCGCAGGCAGCGTTGCCGGAAAATTGGAAAAGCATTCACATCCGCCAGCTTCTTACCTGCATTGCGGTTAACAGCAGCCAAAAAAATCCCTGCAAAAAATTTGCGGACATTGCCGGAATTATCCGCGCCTGCCATATTGTACAATGGAGAAACGAATCGCGTTTCTGCGGAACATGCGGCGCGGAAAACAACGAAGTCTCCAGAGAGGCTTTCCGCTTATGTCCTTCCTGCGGTAGGCTTGAGTTCCCGCGCATTTCTCCCGCCGTTATTACAATCATAACAGACGGCGAAAACAGAATACTTCTTGCGCGTAACAGAAAATTCAAATCCGGCGTTTACAGCCACATAGCAGGTTTCAACGAAGCGGGAGAAACACTTGAAGAAACTGTCGCGCGCGAAATTCGCGAGGAAGTTAACATCGAAGTAGGCAATATAGGATATGTGAAATCCCAGCCGTGGCCATTCCCACACTCGCTTATGATCGGTTATAAAGCGCGCTATCTTTCAGGGACAATACGCCCTGACGGCGATGAAATCGAAGACGCAAAATGGTTTACAAAAGATAATCTGCCGGCGCTTCCGGGAGAAGGATCCCTCGCGCGCGTAATGATTGATGACTGGTTAAGAAATCAAAAAGGATAATTATTAATACCCGCGCTATTGTTTTTCCGTTCTTACAATCTCAGTAATCCGCCAGTTGCTTTTTTTATCAAGTTTCAATGTTATTTTATCACTGCGGATATAAGGAAGTTCTTCGTAAAAAGGCCACAGATAATAATCCGCGCGGTATACGATCATGCCGCCCGCTTCGTTTCCGCTGATGTGAGTAACGATCATATCCGTTACGCCAAACACATCGGGAGCGGGAAGCTCTCCGCCGTTTTCTTTCCATACAGACGCGGGAATAACCGGACTTGTTAGCGCCGCTTCATAAGCCTGTCTAGTTTTTACAATCGCTGTCATATTAACAGCGGCATTAACGTCATTTTTCATGGCACCCCAAAGGCATACTTCCATAAACGGAAAATCCATACTGGAAAAAGCGTCAAAGTAAGCGCGGATAACGCCTTCGGAATTCATACCTTCGGTTGTCGGACGGCGGACATAACTGTCTATCATGCTGAACACGATAAAACAAACAAACAAAAAACTTAAGGAAGAAACCAATACAGCGGTTTTGTTACGCGAAAAAAAACGCTTTGTTTTAACAATGGAGTTCTGCCTTAAAGTAAAACTTTTTCTATCAATATCAGCCTGCATCAATTGTTCGGCGGTTATTTCTTTAAACAGCGAAGATATACCGCAGATACGATTGTCCTTCTCTGTAAGTATTTTTAAAAATCCTGACAGAATATCCGCGGAACGCATTTTTGCTTTTTTCTCATGAACAGGCAGCATAAGCGCCGATTGAATAAGACCGGAAAGTTCCTCGTTTAAATTCACAGCCGCCAGAGAAACAGGCATGAACACTCCGTCTCTCATATCCTGGGAATTATTAACAGAAGGATAAGGATGAGTTTTTGTTAATATTGAGTAAATCATCACTGCGGCGCAAAATGCCGCGGAGTCCAATCCTTTCAGGTCAGGACTATTAAAACGATCGGGAGAATCCTGTTTTTGATCCGAAGATTCAAGAATCAAACAGCGATTTGACATATTCTCAGGCGCGAAAAAAATTTTTCCGTCCGCGTCATTGCGGCTGATAAAAGCGGCTCCAGGATTTCTGATTGCGGGCGTATCGCCGAGAAACATTTTAGCTCTAATCCAGTAAACAACAGCGCGCAGAGCGTTTTGCTGTTTTGCAGGATCATTTTTTTCAGGCTCATTGCATGTCTCTTGTTTGTTGTCATTTACCGCCGGTTTCTGCGCATTTGTAATTTCATTAATAAGATGATCAAGTCTTTGTCCGTCAGATAACGGCAGATGCCCCCAGAACTGCATAAACCCGTCAACTTCATCTACTCCGCCGGGTTTCCATATTTCATGCGATCCGTCAGAGTTAACAATATAACCGGACTCGGTGATGCATTGAGACATTTTAGTTCTTGCGAAAGATCGCGCGTCAAGCCCTGTATTAAAATAAATAACAGGATTGTTATCCGCATTAGTAATGTTGATATACTGCATCTTTATCCTTGATAAATTGAGTTATTACAATGCCTAAACTTATACAGCTTATCTGACCGTTAATAAACAGCCAGATAAGTTTGACTATTGCCTTGGATTATACAAATAACGGAAATATTCCATTTCGGTAGTAAGGGTCTTATCGAATTTCGGCATGGTCTGACGATAAGATTCAATCGCTCTCCAGTAATCGTAAAACGTTCTTGTAGACGCGTCCCTGTTGTACGCTTCAGCGTAAATCCTCGCGGCTTCGGCGTCGGCGGTTCCCATTATCGTCTGCGATTGCGAATAGGCATTCGAAAGCACTTCGCGCCTGTCCCTGTCCATTCTTCCCATCCATTCGGCTTTGCGGCCTTCGCCGTCTGAGCGGTAAAGCATTGCAAGCTGATTACGTTCCCTGATCATACGGGCGTAAACGCTTGGAGTAAGTTCGGGTGAATAGCTGATTTGGCGCGTAACAACATCAATAAGCATAATGCCGAACTCACGCTCCATGTTTTGTCTTGACCTCGCGAGAATCAGCTCGGCAAGCTGGCGGCGTCCTCTGTTAATCGGATCGTGGCTTATATTGTCCTCTGAGGCCGGAATAATTTCCACATCAATTCCTTCGCCTAAACCAAGTTCGTCGTTTGTCACGGAACGATCCATGATAATATTTGAATTTCGCACAGATTCGATTAACGGGTTCTCCGCGACAACAGTGCGGACGGCCGAATCGATAATTTCAGCTAACTTTGAATACGCCGCGGAAACAGTGTTAATGGATTCGTAAAAAACTTTTGGATCGGAAATCCGCCATCGGGCTACTACATCAACAAAAATAAACTGCCTTTCAGCCGTCGGGATAATCCTTGCCTCGCCGTCCCATGCCATTATTTTTTTAGGATAACGCACAACTTCGTCGATAAACGGAATTTTAAAATGAAGTCCGGCATCGGTAATAACATTTGTTATTCTTCCCAATTGGACGATAACCGCCTGCTCGCCTTCGTTTACAACAAAGAGAGGACCGGCGACAATAACGGCGATTAAAATTATCAATATAACAACAATAGTAGTAATAAATTTTTTCATTATCTTCCTCCTACATTCATAAGAGGCAGGAAATTACTCAGATTACGGTCGATAATAGTCATACCATTCTCGTTCATGAACACTTCCTCGATCATTTCGTAGTAGAGCCTCTGCCTTGTTACATCCGGCGCGCGCGTATATTCCTGATACACGGAGTTAAAACGCGCCACATCGCCGTTTGCCCTGTTAACGCGTTCCAGCGCGTAACCTCTCGCTTCCTGAACCAGTCTGTCAGCGTCTCCTCTTGCTCTGGGGATAGCTTCGTTATAGGACTGCTGTCCTTCGTTGATAAGACGCTCGCGATCCTGAATCGCCCTGTTTACATCTTCAAACGCTTCCTGAACGCCGGAAGGCGGGGTAACATTCTGCAGCCTTACATTGATAACATTTATGCCGATAACATATTCATTAAAAGTATCATTCATCAGAACCAGCGCTTCCGCCTCGATTGCGCTTCGCTCAATACCCATAATATCCATTATCGCGCGGTCGCCGACAAGCATGTTTATTACCGAGCGGGATACGTCGCGGATTGTCTCGGTGCGTTCCTGAACATTAAAAACCCACGCCTTTGGATCGACAACGCGGTACTGGATGATCCATTCGACATCAACGATATTGAGGTCGCCCGTCAGCATTACAGATTCGTTTGACTGGTTGGAATAAGCCGGCGAACTCCCTCCCCTCATCGTCCTGAAACCAAATTCCTGAGTCTGAATCGTTCTGACATTTACTGTATAATTACGGTCAATACCGAAAGGCAGCTTAAATTGAAGACCGGGATCCTTAATGCCGATAAATCTGCCAAAACGGGTAATAACTGCCTGTTCAGTCTGATCTACAATAAAAACACTGGTTGCCAGAATAATCAGCAGCAGTATTCCCGAAATAATAATCACAATAATTCTAGGACTTAATTTGCCTATGTTTTGCGGTGTGAATTTCATAAGAAAATTATACTATACATTATGCGTACATGCAAAGACTAATTAATAACGGCGCTTGAAACCTGCATTTAATAAAGGATGTTATATGTTTTTCTGTACAAAATCCTGAATATAGAGCTATAATAAAAATAATATTAAATTTCGGGAGAAAAATAATTTATGGAAAATAAGTTTGATTTTACGATTGAAGAGCTGGGAACAGCGACCGTACCGTCGCCGATTCAGATGTCGAAAGTACAGGGCGATAAAGCGGCGAATTATGTCACTAATGACAGGTTTGTCCGGTTAAGTTCTTTTATTATACCGGGCGAGCAGCCGTTTGTTGAAAAAAATCAAGTTTTAGAACGAGCCGGTCCAAGAGAGAATATTTATTTTACGCCCAAGCACGTACACGCGGGAATTGTAACCTGCGGCGGTCTTTGCCCCGGAATAAATGATGTTATCAGATCGATAGTACGATGCCTTTCGACGCGTTACGGCGTTACGAGAATCACGGGTATTCGTTACGGGTATTTAGGATTTTTACCGGAATATCAATACGGCGTAAAACAGCTTGACGCTGATGTAGTTGATGATATTCATAAGCTTGGCGGCACGTTCCTCGGCAGCGCGCGCGGCGGCGGCAGAGAGGTTGTACAGATTGTCGATACAATGGAAAAACTAAACCTGAATATGCTTTTTGTTGTAGGCGGAGACGGCACTCAGCGCGGCACTCTTGATATAGCGGAAGAAGTCCAAAAAAGAAATTTAAAAATCGCGCTGATCGGCATTCCGAAAACAGTAGACAATGATTTTGCGTTAATCGATCGTTCCTTTGGATTTAACACCGCAGTCGCGGAAGCCGTAAAAGTTGTTTCAGCCGCGCACGTGGAAGCTGTGTCCGCGATTAACGGCATCGGGCTTGTAAAAGTTATGGGGCGCGATTCAGGTTTTATCGCGGCACATACAGCCCTTGCGAGCCACGAAGTAAACTTTGTTTTAATTCCTGAAGTCCCCTTTAATCTGGAAGGCTACAACGGATTTTTAAGCCACCTTGAAGACAGGATAAAAAAACGGAAACACGCGGTAATAGTTGTCGCCGAAGGCGCTCTGCAGGATCAGCTTTTAAAAGAGAAAAAATTCGACGCTGGCGGAAATGTAAAAATGGTCGATGTCGGCGTTTACATCCGAAGCAGAATTATCAAGCACTTTGAAGAGCAGAACATGGAAATCAATTTAAAATATATTGATCCAAGTTACGCGATACGCTCCGCTCCGGCAAATCCGGACGATTCAATTTACTGCGAACGCCTCGGTAACGCAGCTGTTCACGCGGCGATGGCGGGAAAAACAAAAATCATCATCGGGCTTGTAAATAACAGGTTTGTCCATCTTCCGATCAAGATGGTTATCTCTCATCGCAACAAGGTAAACCCCGAAAGCAGCCTGTGGCGCGATACGTTAGACGCAACACACCAACCCCCTCTGATGGTTAATTCTTTTAATTACGATTAGAACGCCGGTTAATTTTTAATTATTTAAACGAGGCTTCTTTAGAATAAATTATTTTAGAGAAGCCTCAAATATTCTAAAATATTGGACTTGTTCGACAACTCGGTCAGTTGTCTCACAAGTCCTGCATTTTCTCGCCTAAAGGCTGCGAAAATGCAATTTTTATATGGAAGTTGTTCAATAACTGAAGTTATCGAACAACTCTATTACATTTCGAAAATCGCATGCAGGAAAAGCGCTGCTGCCTGAGATACATTTAAACTGTCAATGTTGCCTGTTCCGGGAACACGCAAAAGACATGAGCATTTATCCTTTACATCTTTTGGAAGGCCGAACTCTTCGTTGCCGAGAATAAGAGCAATGCCGGGACGTCTGCCGGTTTTATTAAAATTTATTTTAGAACATGTCTGACCGCTGACAGGGGCATGACTGCTAACAATACTTTTTAAGTCGCCTATGCGCATTCTTGCTCTTGTGTCCGTTCCAATCGTGACAAGACGCCTTGAAGCGTCTTTTAAAAAAGCTGAAGTGCTTCTGATGCTTCGCACTTTTAAATATTCAAAAGCGCCTTCAGCGACACGGTAAGCGCTGGTTGTAAGGCGCAGTTCATTATCTATAACCGGCGCGGCGTTATCAGAATTTTCTACTCTAAAATTATCAAAGCGAAAAACATCAGCGCGAAAATCAGGCTGCTGTTTTAATGACTTATCCTTCTCGTTTAAAACAATATATGTTACATCAAAAAAAGCCGCCGCCCTCGCAATTGCGCCGAGGTTGTGATCGTTTCCGACAGAGTGCAGAATAACGCCGGTTCTTCCTTCATCCGCCCACAGATCAAGATCTTCCATGCTTAATGGTTCGACGACAGGCTCTTCGATCATCGCGACCACACCCTGATGATGCACGCTTTTGCAGATACGTTCCAATTCCTCGTCTTCGCAAATTTTGTAGGGGCGTTTGCGTTCCGCAAGCTGTTTGCAAATTCCTGTAAATGACTGGAGCCGGTCTTCACGCAGGAAGAGGCGGTTAACTGTCTGAGGATGATGTTCGCTCACCGCGAGAACTGCGTTCATTCCGCAGACGGCAAGTTCATCTGTCAATTTATTGCGCATGGTATGTTATCAGTATACAATAAATAAAATGCGTAAGACAACCGAAGAAAAAAAATCGAATCCCATGCGCGAAGAGCGTCCGCGGGGAGCGGGAATTCTCCTGCATATCACATCTCTCCCGAGCAAATACGGTATCGGCGATTTAGGCGCCGCCGCATATTCATTCGCGGATTTTCTTGAAAGCGCGGGCGTGAAGCTTTGGCAGATTCTTCCTCTTGGCCCAACAGGTTACGGTAATTCTCCCTACGCCGCGCGATCGTCATTTGCAGGTAACGAGCTTTTAATATCGCCCGATCTTCTTGTTGATGAAGGGCTGCTGGAAAAATCAGAAACTGCACAGCTGAAGCAGTGTGCACAGCTGGAAAAGCGTACACAGCCGGAAAAAACAATGTCCACGGAAACACCAAACACTGATGTAAAACGAGTTGATTTCGGCCGTATCGAAAAAAATAAAATTCCTCTGTTAAAAAAAGCATCCCGCCGTTTCGCGGAAAAAATAAAAACAGATAATAAAGAGAAAGCCGCCTTTGAAAATTTCTGCGCAAACGAAGCGTA
>Ga0209755_10004323_pt1 | contig 16906 bp, 10 predicted proteins | sample TergutCo191P1_FD_187301 | JGI IMG/M metagenome (GOLD analysis project Ga0209755, IMG submission 187301) | Cornitermes sp. P1 segment gut microbial communities from Petit-Saut dam, French Guiana - Co191P1 (SPAdes) (version 2) | ecosystem: Host-associated > Arthropoda: Insects > Digestive system... | reverse complement strand
TGTGTGTGTGTGTATATATATATATATATATATATATATATATATATATATATATATATATGTATGCGTGTGTGTATACTTCAATCCTGGGTGGCCAGGGTAACATAGTCTTTAGCAACTCCCTATGGATTGGACAGTCTGGGGTTCAAAACCCAGTAGGGGTGAGTGTGTTACGTACCCATCCACAATATTTCCGAGGCTCAGCCAGCCTCCTGCACAATGAGTACCAGGTCTCTTTCCTGGAGATAAAGAAGACAAGGAGTGGCACTAACCATCCACCCCCCAACTAGTGTCAAGGTTAAAAGAAGAGTAGAACTATATCTCCACTCCCCTCTGGACCTTCCCATCCTGTTATAGGGAGAATTTTACCTTGTTTACATTTTTATCCTTCAAGTTTTCATCAAGAAAAGAGTACAGCAGGTTCTTTTAAACAGTACGCATCACAATACTCATTTAACGAGACTGGAATCATATAAGGATTCAAGAAATCATAACTGTTTGGATGCAAATATATATGTTGTTCTATATCTTCATATACGTGTGAATTACGATAACTGAATACACACTTATCCTTATTTTAATCCTTCAAGCTTTAATCAACATTTATGTTGTATACATAAAACTTACTGCTATGTCTTACACCTGCATTAGCTATGCACTCCAGTCAAGATGTACATTAGTGTTTACATGCACATTTTCTCTTGTTCTTTGTTATCCCCGATGATGGTTCAGATAAGCCACAACACGTAGGAGATAACAGTAAGTAATAATACAATAAATAGAATTGATTCCAAATGCATATTCTTGGACTTCCATATCTAAAATTTGTCCTTGTACAAGAAAAATACATGTACTTCTGCCTCCTTACTTATTTCATATGAAAGAGCTCATATGTGACTGTATGAAAAATTTGCAACTGCCATGCTATATAATTAAACATCACTGTAAAACTTCTCACTACACAAAATTATAAAATCACAGGGCTTTTTGTAGCAGACTGTCTACAAAATTCTATAATATTTGTGAAAATGGCCTGTGTGACAGTGACCAGTATGTCCAGTCTCATTAACTTAAATATTACAGTAATAAACTGACATGATAGTGAACAGTTAATAGCAATTCATTTAGTAAGACATAAAGAGGTTAATAAAGAGGTCACTTAGGCCATCTAGCCCCATAAAATCAGATGGTCGATCTTTCAAAATTCTAGTGCAAACTGCAAGTCTTTAATGTTTCACACTACAATGAGAGAGGAACACCAATTCTGCCTATAGAATGAAAAGATAAATAACTCTGTATTACAAGCAAAAGTGATGCATTTCAATGTACAACGCACCTAAGGTGGAAATTACAACGCTTAATTTAGAAAGCTGGTTCTTTCATCAAATCTTGAAACCCGGTAAGTGGTCTCCAATGTCTTTACTGGTACCGCATTCAGAGCACACAATTCATACTGGTTTGCTCCTCGTTTTTTTAGAGTATTCTGTTACAGTTCCATCTGTTGTTAAACAGGAGCCACATCTGCAATAAGAATATGCACATTAACTTCTACACCTAATTATACCTACCAAGTCATAATATTACAAGATTTATGCTAATTTTCTAGAAAATTTACAAACAGTCTTAAAAACCAAGCTGCAATATTATACAAATTCCAAGCACACAAATCACGCATTACTGTATATACAGAGATGTTCAGCCAACAGTTACAGTATTTGGTTTTAAGTATCATTTTGGCACTTAGTGGTCAGCATGCACTGACTCATCTGTTAATATAAACACAGCCTGCCATTACAAAGACATCCTGATAACAGGTATGTATTTCTGTCAATTACTGTATACTTGTTCTTGTAACAGTCAGATATGAGCATTCAATGTGTTTGTGTTGAGGCACAGTGAGGTACAGAACTGAACGATGCCTGTTCATGTTAGAAGAAAGAAACTAAGGACAACAGTTTCAGTTTCAGTGGCAGTATCTTCATTCACTGTTAACTCCACACAACATGTGTTAAGGTGTACAAAAGGGGGCATGAAACTGTTCTTATGACATCAATCACAGCACATGCTGACAGCAAGAACTCGCCAAGACATGAAATAATACTGGGACTGAACCCTTCTTAAAGCCACAAAAAAGTTACATACATTCAAAATTGGAGATGTACCATTTTCAACCTGCACTTAGTTTCTTCAAATCTGGAACTAGAACTAATTTCATTAAAGTGGTTCTACAAACTCATAAAACACCTGCCACTAAAATCCATGATATTCTTATTGAAAAGTCGGTGTACAGAGTGCTCTACATGCAAAATCACAGATCCTATGTTCTTTTGTGTGATGGTTAATTCATTATGGTATATGAACAAAATTCTAAAGGCCCTCTTTGAAGAATTAACCAAAGGAGAGGTGTGCATTTCCAACAGAATGCCAAAGCACCCAATGAAGAAAATTCCATGTGCATGCTATGTGCTATTTTTGATTAATGAATAATAAGTAAAGGATTACTGCCATCACATTCTCACAATCTGTATGTCTGTGACTTTTATGTGTACATCTTTTTAGTTCTTTTATCCCATATTTATATTTGCTGTGTTACAACTGCAGCACTTCTAATTTTCTTTTAAATGTGTAAGTTTCCTTTTTAAATATGATACTTCAGTGAAGTATGGTATACAAATTATGTTCATATTTTAATGTTGTCGGACTTTCGATTGCGTGCACAAATCCTCGAATCTTCAGCCTGTAACTTCTGCGCTTATACCATATATTCAACATCAAGAACCAAATACTGTATAAAATGCTAAGGCAGTGATTTTTCAGAAGCTATAAGATTTAAAACATTTACTACCAAGTTGTAAAGGTTGCCTTTCTAGCCAGCTAATACTTACCTAGTCATGGTGTCATACACATGCACATCTACTGAGTGTCCATTTTGTTAAACAGAGTACTGTTGGTCTAGTCTTCCCTTTAACTTTTGATACATAAAACTTCATACTATATTACAATAAATATGAATTAAGCAGGTAACTGAAATTTCAGGGAGTCAAAGACTTCTCTGAATGTAGAAACAAAGCCAAGGAAAACAAAACCACCTTCATGAGACAAAATCACAAATGCGAACAACTGATTATTGCATGTTATGGGTTTGAGTTTCTTAACCTGTAGCCCAAGGACTAATCAGTAAACATCTTAATCTGCACAGTTCACAGCACAAAACACACAAACACAATGTGCAGACATGTACACATACACATACAGCCAGGAACTGCCAGGGATGTGGCTGTTAAGCATCCTTCAGTATCTCGCTGCCAGAGCAAGGGTCTGTAGGTACGCACTGTTAAAACATCTCTGAAGTAAAATCTGGGGATGTAAGGTCTGGTAAATGTGGTGGGCACAAATTCTTTGAAATTTCATGGTCACCAATGAGCCTGCCCATGCACACAGCTGTACTACACTATTGCAACCAGAAATCCATTTGGTTTCATCCAGCAATTAAATGAACTGCATGGTTAATTACTCGCAGTGTTCAGCCGTCACACCTTCTCTGAAGGCAACTGGCAATATGACGCTGCACACACGCCACCAGCTTTTTCACTGTTCTATGGAACCGCAATGAAAGCATGTGTATTTAGGCTAACTTCACATCCTGTTATTCTGACTGTTAATGTGTCCACTCAGGTGACACCATATTTCAGGTGTAAAGAAAACTTAGTGCAGTACCAACACCATTCCAGATGGGTGGTTGAAATCACTCACTGTAGCACACATATTGCTCTTTGTACAGTTCTTTGCATTCATATGCCATGTGAATCTGGTAACAGCAAGAGTTTCAGATGTTTATTGCAACTTTTCAAATTTCTGTGGACAGTCTTCTAACTAGTTTTCTGGGTGTCTGTGTTAGCACAGATGAACATCAATCAATCTTTCATTAGTAAGAGGGGATGGCTGACAAGATCCCTTCTTGTTGTCCGTGCTACCTGTTTCATAAGTATGATTAACAACATGGCAGATTATTTTTTCAGAATGCATAACTCGGGAAATGCATGTCCAAACGACCCCTGGCACCCTGCTGTGACTGATATGATGAACACCCACTCAATCTTCTCATGAAACTCATGCTTGTGCTTCAAACTTCCTGCCTTGAGTGGCACATCAAGCTGACATTTCACAATCACCAATGCAACACCGTTAACCAGTCAATATACCAATGTTGCCACACTCAGAGATGTATAATTCCATATTCAATAAGTAAGGTTCCATAGGTCATAAAAATTGAGACAACAATAAAACTTTATATGCAGCTTATTTGTTCCAATAAAGTGTCATTATTTTTCAACATAATCCCCAAGCACACTGTTGCATTTGTTCTCTTTAGGTAAAAGCTTAAAAATTCTTCAGCAATAGAAATGAGCTGTTTCATTAGCTATCATTCACAAAAAGCCAATACTATTGTGGAACTGGTAACCTACCAAGTGTTGCTTCATGAATGAAACAAATATTGTCACAAGATGTGGGCCTTAAGCACAACAATGTAACCCCACACAGCACACATTGGACACGAGAGATGTTGCATTCATTTCACTAGGTACTTTGGATCCAACCACATAAATTGGGCCACTGAAGCAACACTTGGAAGGCTGATGATGCCACAATAATGATAAGGAGAAACGGCTGTGAATGCAATAGCCCAATCTTTACTGTGTCTCATATCTAAACTCATGCCAAGAAAGTACAAATGCACCAATACGATTGGGGTTTATGCTAAAAAATAATGATACTTCAACAGAATCAATGCACTACACTTACCTCTGCAAGGACACATTAGAGAGACATAATGTTCTTTCAAAGATCATTCAGTGGACTGGTGGTAATTAGTCCATTTCTGTTAAAATCTTATCACATTTTTTTCAATGGTCAAGTATTCTTCATTTTTATTTGCCTTAGCAAAGAATCACATTGCAAGCCTGGAATCTTCTACTAAAAGTAATTTTAATGTTTTATATAATACAGCTGCCACGTTTCTCTTCAGTTTGTATGTTTACTTTCTGTTAGCTATGTGGTCAAACAATAATGTTTCATAACTGATACTATCATACAGGTAGGGTTGGCACATAAATAAATTGCAGCTGATTCTTTTAGCTTGTGTTACAACTATCAGGGATTAGCCTTTTAAAGCCTACTGGTTACGCGATGCACCAAGTTTAACATTCAACAACTGTACACTCTGCCCACAGTGTATGTATGTGTTTTGTATTTATCTGAGAACAAACAGTGACTGGTGCCACTTGCATCATAAACTGATGGGTTTTTACAACCGGGATGAAAAATATTTACTGCACGGTATGAACTGTGTCTTTAAATAAAGCAGTCTGTGCTTTGTCATTAAAGGGTTAGTGAAAAGAAGGCTCTAGCTCCATGTACATCCATAGCAGCCCTGGGTATAAGTGCTGTACCAAACTTGGGAACACAGCTACAGAAATGTACAGGATGCTTGAAAATGTTTATGGAAATCAAAGTCATACATGTCTTGGAAAGGTACAAAAGATTCAAGAGGATCATGAGGATCTCAAATATGTTCCAAGGAATGGGTACCTGGCAACTGCTCAAAACCTGGAAACAGCTGCATAAGTTTGTGCACTGGTAGCCAGAAACCCTTAATTGAACCTAAACCTGATGAAAATCAAATCTACAATAACTGACTCATCAGATTCTTCATTAACATTTTTTTATATAAGCAAATTTGCTTGGATATCTAGCAGATAAAAAAATAAGAACATGAAATACACAAATAATTTACTATACACCAGTATTAATCATGCTTACCAATAGTCACATCTAATAGACCATTGTGTATCATGGAACAAACCAAGGAGAAATCTCCTGGGAGGACAACAAATCAGAAATATTCAACACTGAAATTACTTTAATAGTACATTATGCTGTCACACATTTTAATGATTTTATACTAGTAAGCAACATGTATCATCTAATAATTACAGAAAGAACTGGCCAGCAGGTGGCCTAATTTTGATCAAAACATGTTGCCATGTAATTTGATGATGTGACACTGATGGTATTTAAGTACTACTGTGCATGAAGTTTGTTCCACACAGCTTTACAGATGACAGATCATGCCTCTGTAGAAATCAGTCCCCCATCTAATTTACCTGACCTTGTACATGCTAAACTTCTTTTCACTGCCTAAATTGGAAACCACCCTACAATAAAGAATCCTTCAGGGCATTGAGGGCACCAAGAAAAACATAACCACTCAAATGCAGTTCCTTTGGATGGCTTCAAAGACTATTCTATACAACCCTTAAATAGAGGTAAACAGTTTGCTGTAATCAAGAGGATTACTTTGGGGGGGGGGGCAGTATCTTCTTATTTCATGTGTATCTGTATATATAGACCAAGTCCCAGAACTTTATTTCCTATCCATGTATGCTACATACAATAAATCAATAAATATAATCAGCGTGACAAATTATTGTGGTTATTATTGTGCACTTAGAAAGATAATTAATAACCACAAAATGCTTTGTGCAAACTTAAACTGGACAATACAATTTTTTGTGAGGTAAACAACAAAAATCATAATGTCCCAAAAGGCATAAATGGCATGCCAAATGGAAGTCCCACTTAAGGGCTTTAAATTGGCACAAGAATGATCGTCCTTAATATGACCAAACTTGACAGCATTCCAGTAATTCTAAATGAAGGAAAATTTTTCAGAACTCAAAATGCAGCACTTTGGAATTACGTGCTACAGAATGTTAAAACTTCACATTCAAGACTTATTTATCAAACATAACAAGCTTGGTTAATATCATTACAATCATGGAAGAAAATTACATTTTTGTCCCTAAACTTTGTAGAATGTACACGGAGGATCATGAGGAACTGTCGTAAGTTTCATGTGGGCTAAAGGTGTATGGAAACTGGAGTCAATATGTACACAGATTTTAAAAGAATTAAGTAACTTTACATAAACAGTATGCAAATGAGACAATTATTATTCATTTCTTCTGTATGCTGTATCATTCCTACCTGTTGAAGGACCTGTATCGTCCACATTTTGTGACAGTCTCTTTTTAGAACTAGGTTCAGGCGGTAGGGAATGAGAAGCCTGGTCTCTCTGTGTTGTTTGTGCTGAAGATGCCTGCTGTGCCAGAAGTACACGGTACTCCAATGACTTATGAAGTTGCTCTGTGTCCTTTGGGCTAGACTAAATGACAACCACACATATTTACAAATACATATGAACTCCATTTCAATGTTCCTCAATTAAAGGTTTATCTCATTTAACACTTAATTTCAATAATCCCAAGTCAGTAATCTCTGTTACAATTGCCAGCAGTTAACATGTTCTTCAGTTTAGTGTACAAATACACTAGTCCCCAAGGAAACCTTAAATGGGGGTACCACAGTTTTTAACTAATAGCAAGTTGATAAAAACCTTAATTATGGAACACATGTTCATGCATTCCATCATGAAGGTTTTTATCAACTTACTACTAGTTACAAACCGTGGTACACCCATTTAAATTTCCTTGGGGGATAGTGGATTTGAACACTAAACTGAAGAACATGTTAACGGTGGCAATCATAACAGAGATTACTGACTTGGGATTATTGATTACAATACAATCATGCCATCCAATATTTGTGGTAACCTATAGGTAAAGAAAAATAAGGTGATGTGAAGTGGAAGTGAAATGACATGAAGTGAGGTGAGACGTGACGACATACAGTCATGGGGAGACAAGCACAGCAAATCAAACAAAGGAACTTTTTATTTAATTACAGGAACAATATTGTACGGGACAGAATCACAATTAAAGCACACGAGTTTGTCTACACAAAACAATCCAACAAGTACGGTCAGAGTATCTGTCATTCCCAACAATTTCCTTGCAACTAGAGCAATAAGTACCTGCCTACTATACCTCTATGTTAAGATCTTCTTCTAGTGACACCCATTATGGCCACAAAATCTCACTCTAAAGCTCATAACCATACAAACACATGGAAAAGATCGAGTGAGACTTCTCAAGAAGCTCTATGGCATTTAAATGTACCCAAGAGTAAGGCACAATGAAGTACAGAACATCCGCAAGACTTCACTCACAAGAAAGCATATTTAGTCTACAATGAAGTAACAGTGTAAGAGGTGAATTGGGCTATAAAGTGGTTAAATACACCCCACTACTTAAAACAAATTTCATGTGTTTGGGCCAACGGAAGGCTGGAAATATGTTCATGACAAACAAGTCCTGCAGGACATCCAGCATGTCTTGAAGACAAGGGTCCACAAATTCTCAAATTCACAAATCTTGAGCCACCTTTAAATTCTAGGTGCTACAACAGTGACATGGAACAAGTTCCATACTGAGGCCCCAGAATAAAAGATGCCATCACACAAAATTTAGCTGTCCAGTCGATCTGGCAACCAGAACTTGCACACTGCTTGCTTGAAGATGTTTTCGCACTGCTTGAAACAACTCAGGAAATGAACATAAGGAGAAACAGTAATGGAATCTTCACACCTCCAGAAATTTGGTGTTCCAGATAGTTTGTGGTTTCCCCATATCCTAACAACAGCACTATAATACAGTGTAATATGAATTGCACATGTGTGCAGAAATGCACAGGCCTTCACGTTAACACCTTTTAAATTGTCCAATCTGAACAAAATAACTTAGCAACTTTCTCATGGATTTCTCCAGTATATTTCACAAAAAGGCTTCAAAGATTCTCAAGTTGTTATTCACGTAAAGAGACAAGAGACAGGTGGCCGGCAGGAGGATGGAGGGAAAGATGGACAGGAATGGACAGTGATTTTCAATCATTCTGCAGCAAACCTAACATGTCTAAATGTGTAGGATAAAGGAGGGTTACTAAACATACAAACAGGCAAGCCAATGCTGCAACATGAATATAAGTACAAAATAACATTAAATCCTGAAATTTAACTACACAATGTCTGTGCAACAACAGGACACCATACAGCATAAAACTTCAAATATGTTTGAAAGTGACGAAAAAATTAATCTGCTGTAACAAGAGACATTAAACACTCAAACTTGCTGTTATAATCAAGTAATGTAAACAATACCACAAAATTTAACATCTTATGCACTAATTTATACACGTTCATCACCAAACTGCATTGACATGGAAGTATAATTGGATTGTCATATAGAAAACTTACCATCACAAGGAACACTTTAATTTGACCACTACTGTCCATGGCAGTTAGCTGGACACTTTTGGCACTCGGCCTATGCACAGACATACCAGCCCAGATCTGAAAGCAAATTTCCCTGGAATTATAGTTGTACACGTACACACACACACAGCTTGACTAGTTTGTGTCTGCTACAAAGGTCACAGACAGCCCTCGATACTTACGGTGAATACTTTCTTTGAAACTACTGTAGGTAGGCTTTCTGCCTGGAGTTACACCTTACCAACACTGGTCATGCCTCATTAACACAGAAGTTAAAAAATGTGTGCAGTGACAGCATGTTTGCTCCTCTAAATGTCCTAGCAATCACACTACAATTGGTGAGCAGTTTTCTATAATAAAGATGGTTTATTTATGCACATTTATTTTTAGTTCATAAAAATGGTGGCATTCCCATGAAAGTGTGTCATGGCAGAAAAATACTAAGAACTGCTGCATTACATGAAGATAATTGGTCAGCTTTGCACCCTGCTATATTCCCAGGTAAAGAATGCCACCCACTGGTTAGGGTGTTGGATAAATCCTACAGGTTGTCTGGATGCAGTGACCAATTAAAAAAAAAATCTCTGCCCTGCTGTGTTCAAACCCCAGTCTGTGGCCAGTGACACGAGTTGTAACCATAACTAGGCACAAAATAAAATTCCATATACAATGAAGTACTTTCAATAGCTGATGTCCAAGAATTAAAATAAAGCATCCACTTTATAAATTAACACCCAGAAAGGAGGTTGTGAAAAGAATTAAACAAAAATTCAATATGCCATTATTTTTAATAAATTACCCTGTGCTATAAATCTCGATGCATAAAGGCTACAAAACCACAAAAAAAGTTTTGGTCACTCTGTGCACTCAACAATTTTTTGAAATGCAGAGTACATACATTCATATATTCCTCTCTGTACATGTTTTCTACTAAAAAATGTATGCATCTTTAATTGGTATGTTCATAAACTTTGTAGCAAGAATTTATTCTCCAAGAAGAAAATATGTCCTTCAATTTAATGCCATATAAGGTGCAACTGCACATATACATGTCAGAAGCATACCTTAGTATTCAGTACAACCCTGAGACTTCCTGTTGTCCTAATGACAACTCGTGATTGAACTCCACCACCTTCTGGTCCACAGTCTTTGTCATTGAGTCGAAGAGTGCCTCGGCCACGCTCCACCCACATGCCACCAGCTTTGTCAAAAGCAAACAGCTTGCAGTTCATCTGCACAAATCACATAACACATTAAATACTACATTACAAGAACTGAATTATCACATAATTTAGTTAACAGCAACACTTCAAATATGAGATAGCACTGCCAAAACTTTACTTTTATAACAGATATGATATTGTTTACATGTATAAATGCTTCTTATAAAGTTCTGGAAAGCTTCCAACCTCCAAGTTGATTAGCCACAGACTATACACTTAGTATGTCATCTACGTAGTGGAGGGCTCATTTTTTCCATCTATTCTACATCAGCATGCAGAGTTACAAATGCAAAGATAAACTATGCTTTCATTTTTCTCTCAACCCAAATAACTACAGACAGGATTAGGAAAGCAGCAGGTAAAACTGTCTTGAAATGTCTTTGTGACAAGTGTTGGTTGTGTGAGCATCAAGCATCACAAGCAAAAGTGGCAGGCAGGCTGTTACTATCACCTATTCTGTTAACGCTAGGAGTCACTTCAGGTCCAGCTACTGGTCTAAGCAGATCAATTAAACATGCACATTATACAATAATAGTTGCATTTGCTACCTCTGTGATGTAATGATAATCTGGAATACAACCTATAAAGAGCTCATTCTTGTTAGTTTACAATACAAACAGCAGAAAGCCTACCATTCCTCTTACATTATTAGTAGTTAGGCTATTGTCATGTGGTCAAACAGCAAAATTGTATCATCAACTGGAAATATGTAAACCAAATCAGGGTGATGGTAAATTGGTAAAGCTATTTGTCAGAAGATCAAAAATGTTTCTGCATTGCAGCACATTTTTCTGGACAGAGCTACAAATAGCCATGTCTAAAAGTCTGTATGTATCTTCCTACTGTCAACAGCCCTTGTTTGTCACTCTTACTAACTACAGTTCAAGCCAGCTGCTGCAGAAGTCATCATAATTTGTACACATGACACAATGGCTGATAAATGGAAGACAGTTATGCTGAAAATTAGGAGCTTTAGTTAAATGCTAAAACCAAAGAAGGTACATTTAGTGACAAAACTAGCCAAACATTATGGCAAAGAGTTAAAAATGTGACTGAAATAAGTACAAGACATGACCTAAATCTAGAAATATGAAACAATCAATACACAAAGAGTTGATGTTACACTCTATGGGGGCTCAATACAATGAATGGAAAGAAGGCCCATCTCTGCTGCCATGTGTTCAGAGGATGCCGAGTTCTTCCATAACACAGTAAGTTTGAAAAGGAAGTACAAGCCTCATTCATGTCTGACCAGATTGAAGTCATGTTAAAACATTAATGGAACTGCTATGCAGTGGAAATCTTAGTGTCAGTGCTGACTGTACTGTTTGTTTTTGTACAGACTTTCAGAAATTCATGCTAGAAGAAAACCTGACCAAATTTACAATTCTAATGAGCCTGAATTGTATTTATACAAGAACCCTTGCTTATTGCAAAATAAAAATGTGTCCCTGATCCATCACATCCGAAAACATCTCAAGCAAATGATTCTTGCAACATCTGTGAATGACATAAAAAAAAATCTTCAAAGACACCAAAGCAAACAACATTTCGCTTGATTACTACAGCAATGGATGGATAAAAAGTTTTTAAAAGTATGTTCCTGAAGTTTGGTTATTTCCTGAAACACAAAACACTGCCCCAAAAAGCAGTACTGCTGAAACACAGCACTGTCTCACCATCATAAACATGCTGCACACCAGCACACTGTGTGCAAATCACTTTTTCTGCATTCTTTATGAAGTAAGATATGAATGTCTTTTTAGATACCACAACAGTCCACGTGTCCATCATCCAGTATCAGTGACTAAACTGTTTCATAGATTTTCACGTAATTAGGTATGGCAATGCTTTACACACAGCTGTAGAGCAGGTGTCAGTTGCACAAAATCTGACCCAGTGAACATAGGGATGTAAACAAAATTCTAGCCCATATTTTCTATGTTCCTTTCCTGACATGGATAAAACTTGGTACAGGAGAGTTCAATACAAATCAACTGCATTACTGTGAGTTTCATCATGATGGGTGCATTGAAAGCCGCAGTTTACTCAATCCCATAAATTAATTTACATGCATATTTTCCACATTCACTGTCAAAATTGAGTGATATTTGGTGCAAGGGATCTAAACGTAGTGCTGTAGTGTATTTGTAAATTTCAGAAAAACTGGCCACAGGAAAACCACAATTTTCTTACTGGTTCACGTAAAATTAATTTTCATGAGCAATGACATCCTTCTCAGTTCTCCTCTCACCCCCACCACTCCACACCCATTCCTCTTACTTGGACAAAGTGTGGCATCTTTTGTTAAGTACTGTAGTGGCTGTAACTGTAATTACCAGTAACAGTGGGTTACCACCACTGTACTTTATAAAACATTATGTTACTTTCACTACATTTCCCTCAGAAATGATCACTGCAGGTCAGGACCAAGAATTCTCCAAGACTGACATGGTGAAACAACACTTACAGCAGCAATGTATCCAATATAATTATACACTTCTAAAATGGGTAACTTTTCAGGACAAAATGAAATGAACAATACATGCAGGAAAACGATGCATATGGAAGTGATGAAAAGAAATTTCACTTTATTCTGTCAGTAGTTAAAAGAACAAATTTGTTTCCTCATACAATCACAGATCTTCCTAAATTTCTGTTCACTTTAAGGAAACACTGACATCAAGGCTACCTATTCCTGAATACCACAACCACCAAGAAAGTTTAAAGACATACACAATTTCTAGCTCTGAAATGGCAAATTATTTATGTCTCAAGTCACAAAATGTAGGATGCCAACAGCTTTAAGACAAGTCTAAGAAGTCATCTTATTTACCTGCAATATATTAACTTCATCTTCTTCACCAGTTATTACGGTAACTTCTTCATATTTCCTCTTTATTGCCCTTGCTTCTTCATATTCCCGTGCTGCCTCACTTAAACTCTTGCTTCGTTTCTCACCATGATCACTGATGTTACTGCTATTATTATGGCCACTTTCCTACCGAATAAAATTGACCACTGTTACTATTACCACTATTAATAATGAGTGGAGCTAAACTTCTACTGTTGCTACATAAGGACTGTCAAACATTGTGAGCCAAATCCAAAATCCAACTTGACACCTTGAGCCAGAACATATGATGTCACATTCCCTTGTAATTCATTTGTCAAGTCTTCAATGCTGAAAACACAAGGATATAAAACACTCCTTGCATTTAATTTTGCAGGATTACTATGGTGTATTAGGCAATAAAAAAATGAGGACCGTAATACCTTGCAAATATCATAAGGAGGGTGGTCCACATCATAAACCAATGTAGGTCACGTGTTTGACAGACTTGCTCTACATGATTTCTTCACTATTACTCCTGTGCAGTTTAAATACTACATACAACTCAACAGGTTAATAAACATAAAACTTACGTTGTTATGGTCCTGTTTAATGACAGATGTAAACAACATATCTGAAGTGCCGTTTGTTGTTGCAGAAGTACATACTGTGGACACATTCTGCAACAAATACCACACCTCAATTATGGACAGTAACAAGAATGCCCAAAATTCAACTTATTATCCTCATCCTAAGAGGGGGAGCTAATGCACGAAGAATAAGGCTTCCTAACAGAACAAAGTAAAGCTGGAGAACAGATTCTAGCACCAATACATTAGCTTGGCAGATTTGTAAAACAAACTCTAAATTAAATTATGTAAGGGGCACTGGTGGATTTGTAAAGAAGCCCAGCACAAAAATAACTGCTTCCAGAGGGATTTACACTTAAAAAAAATGAATAAGACTATCAAAAGTTGTCAGATGTGGACTTCAAAGGTACTAAAAAGAAACAGACACCAAACACCCCCCCCCAATAAAAAACACTGCAGTAACCAATTTATCATTACAATCTCCAGAATGACTTTCTTAAGTCCCTGGTATGCTCAGACACATAGTAACAGAATATCACAGGAACTATCATGAATATACTTACATTTGAAGTTCCTGTTACCTCAGATGTTCCACTTTTCATATCAGAGGTTTCATGACTTACAGCCTCCTGTAACAAAAAGCACAAAAATAACATAACAAACTTTCACTACACCATCACAGTAATGCAAATTAAACTTCTTTCTCATGTGGCACTATAAGGTACTGCAGATGCTTATATCACATTACACTCCATGCTGAAAGCCTAATACAAATTTTTTACTTTGGAAAGGTTAATATCGACTCGAACCTCAATCTGTAGGACACAAAAACTATGGAAAACTATGACACCCCAATTCTACACAGCACAAAAGAAAGAATTTAAGATTGGCATAATGGCAATTGTACACACACACACACACATATTTAAAAACTTCAACATATACACACACACCCACAACAGCCAAAAATCAGAGGTCACAGCTACATTGAAACTTGCCAGCATGCCCTTCGCACACATTCTGTGTCAACCAGTGTCATAATTCTGACCAGTGTAGCCAAAAAGCAGGAACTCATAATAACCAAACATGTGGCTATAAGACTAGCAGTTTGCAAGCCATGCTGTGCCTGATATATTGCCAAGTGTGTGGGTTCATCTTCCAAATGGATTCGTGTTCTCTGTAAAGCATACACTGAGGTTAAAAAACAGTTAAGCACCAATCACATGATACAGAAGACAACATGTGTTCTGTGTGAGGTATGAACTGAGGTTGAAGAAACAGATGGACATGAAGCATACAATGCAGCTTAGCACAACCAGATGGCAGCACTCCGATAAATGAGATACATATTTCGCTTATTCTACAAGTGAAGAAATGACTGACAGGAGTGGCTGTGTTGCAGTGTGTGAATATGACTGGTGTGAGTAAGTCACACCAGTTCGATCATAAGCAACATTTGCAGCAATCAAAAACGATTTATCATAATAAATGAGCTGCAGCCTAAAAACAATTTACAGTCACAACACTGAGTGTTGTTGTTGTTGTTGCCTGAATTTTTTTAAATAATGAATCTTCTTGCTAAGGTATGGAACAATCTTATACCTCATGTTACTGGAAACATTTACAGGCACATTACAAGTGCACTAATACTGGTGACTGAAAACTGTTTAAAATGACACAGTAGTAATAATAAATGCTGTTGTAACAATAAGCGAAGTGTTACAGCAAGTGTTTGTGTGCAATTAAAGACACTTTACATCTTTTTTGAAAAAACTGCTAAAAGTTTTTCTTAGTATTTAGGTCACAACATATACAAGAAATAATGAATCAAACAACAAATGAGAAGTGATAACATGTCACTGGTCCAAATGTGTGAATCTTAAGGTCAATAGTCACTGGTACGTGTGACATGAGACCTGTGTGCATTGGTAAGTATGTTAATATAGCACCTGCAGATAGATATAGAACCTTTGTAACAGAATTTGGTTTGGGTGCAGCACCAGAGATGGGTTTTGCTTATATCTATGGTTAAAATAATTTGGTGAAGAAGTGTGTTAATATCAAGGTGGACCATCACATCACACGCATGTGCCTAGCCTTTTAATAAATAAGATGTGTCAACTGAAATACCCTCCTATTGATTTTCTAAGGCTGTATATGTGTTCTCTGAGGAACAGATGCCCTCTTTAATCTTCATTGTTCTTCCATCTTCTAGGTACTGTTTCCTCTTTTACTTTGTGCTGAGTTTACCAACTTACAGCTCTTACTTCTTTATTCCAAAATCTGATATGGTACCGATTAAATGCTCTACTGTAACTGGTAATTATAAAGATGAGTCTGAGGCAGGTGAAATCCACACAGTATTTTTATATACAGCTACTATAATTTGTCACAAACAGATTAAATGATTCATACCATACTATTATATGAATGAACGTTATGCCAAATAAACAGCAGGTATGTCAAGATATATATATATATAAAATGAAAATGCAAAATGATCCACATGAACAGGTTGCATCAACAACAGTTGACACACTGCTGGAAACAGAACTATGCCATGTGATGACAACCATTTTGTGTACATGTGCAAAGAAACTTATGACACATCACGGCCATGCAAGTGAGTGTATTACAAGGTGAAATGTACAGAACATTTTCTAGATAGAGCTTCAGAGCCTGTAAACAATACAAAATTTAGTGATTTTAGTCTTGTAGGAAAGAGTGCTACAACAGATGCATCAACACAGCAGACAGACCAAGCAGTGTAGAAGAAGCATGGTGTGACTTGTGGTACAGTGACAATAATGATGTTATAAAACTGAAATGCATGTCAATATATTATAATCATCAAAGCATTTAATGGTGGGTGGGTAATCACATCTGTGTGAACCAATGTGGCACACAAATCTGGACTGCTGAATGAATTCAATGTTCATCTGAAAGGCTACAACTCAGTGATCACAGATTTGCATTACAAAATAAACATCCTGAAATCAAGTTTTGCCGTTGTCTTTCAGAAAATGAACGT
>Ga0209755_10004322_pt1 | contig 16906 bp, 7 predicted proteins | sample TergutCo191P1_FD_187301 | JGI IMG/M metagenome (GOLD analysis project Ga0209755, IMG submission 187301) | Cornitermes sp. P1 segment gut microbial communities from Petit-Saut dam, French Guiana - Co191P1 (SPAdes) (version 2) | ecosystem: Host-associated > Arthropoda: Insects > Digestive system >... | reverse complement strand
AAAAATCCCGCGATAACATCATCTTCTATTTCCCAGTTAATACTGCCATGTATTGATTCATTTATATTCGTACTTAACCTTAATTGATGCTTATCTCCCTTTATTAATCCCGCGATGTTTTCTGTAAACATATATAAATTACTCTGATTTTCATTTTCCGTTACAGAAATAAATATCTGCTGTATCATTACTCCGTCAAACTTGATATCTACAATATCATTTCCTCTTCTCATTCCTGTAATTTCAATTTCTGTCTTGTTTATCACATTAATATTTATTACACCGTTATTCATATTGCTTTCATAGCTTAATTTATGTGTTTCTGATAAAAGGTTATCCAGTGTAACTATATTTATTCTTGCTTTTTCATTTATCCTTAACAGATAGTTACTCTTTTGTAAAAATACAGGAAATGACGCGTTAAGTTCTGCCTGTGTTCCGACATTTATTAATATTCTTTCCCTTTCCGCTTCCGGATGTTCAATATTTAAATATGTATATCCTCTTCTTAATCCCGTTACGCTTACAACATTTTCAACGCTTGTAACTGACGCTATCGCGTTATCGTCAATGCGGTATGTTAAACTTGATAACCCGGAATTTATTACCCTGTTTCCATGCATTAACCTTACTTCTATGTCTTTTCTTGTCCCTGTTACTACATTATTGATTCTGTCTTCATTTCTTACTGATATTCTGAATCTGTCAGTACCGCTTTGCGCTTCAGTGACTTCTGCCTCAATAACTACACTATTTGCGATCGAACTGCTCGCTGTTATTTTTGCTATTCCTGTATTTAATGCCGTAATCGTTACTCTTCTGCCGTTTCCATTAATTGATACTACATTATTATTCTCTGCACTCCATTGTATAAACGGTATACTTTCTTCCGGGAAACCTCTTGTACCAAATACCAATGATACATCTGTAATGTTTCCCACAGTCATATTTATATGGCTTCTTTGTACTCCCATTACATAACTTGAAATCATTTCTTCATAGGTTTCATATATAAACAGCAAAATATTATGGGTAAAACCCAAAGAATTCTGCCTTACTGTAATTACAGCTTGTCCTTCTTTCCTCGGAATTACCTGCGCTGTATCTCTTGAACTGTTTAAAGCCGCAAAATCTGCGCCATTTATTTCCCAGCTTATACCGTTTCTTTCTTCATTTGTAAGACCTCTTGTAACAGCTACTATCTCAAAAGCGTTTCCGGCTACACCTTCAATAATATTGGGCAAACCTATGTATTTTTCCCCCGCAATTTCTTCTGCTATCGAAAAATAAATTGTTAAAGGAGCTATCTGGTCCGGGTGTGAAATTATTATAGACGCGCTTCCGCTTTCAATGCTTGTTATCAATGCGCTTGTATTACTTGAACTTATTTCGGCGCTTATTATTCCTATGCCGTTAACAGCCCAATTTATATCTTTTCTTCTTTCTCCGTCAATATTTGTTATTACTTCTATAAATACCTGTTCATGCGGCTTCATTAAATAATGCTGCTTTTCTGTATGCAATACTGCCTTCTGCTGAAGCTCCGAAGCGGTAGCAACTACATAAACAAGTAATTCGTATGTATTTACGCTCCTGGGATGACTTATCCTTACAGTAGTTATTCCTGTTCTCATTCCTCTGATTCTCGCGGCAGCTCCGCTTCCTGTAACACGCGCTACATCAGAGTTTGAGCTAGACCATACTATATAATTATTTTGTACCGCCGCGGCGCCTTTAAGCGTAACTCTTGCCTCAGTTTCATTTCCGGCAACAACCCCCATTATTTTATTGTCCATTTCAAGAGAAAATGACATAAGAGGATCAAATTCATCTTCCTCAACATTAACTGCCAGTATCAATTCATTAGTATTGCTTCCTTTAACGCTTATCTCTGCCTTTCCTTCCCTCAATCCCCTTATTAACATATCGCCGGAGAAATACTCTACCCTCACTATATCGCTGTTCTTGTTAACTATATTTAAATCTCTTAAATTTATATATTCATCTTCCCTAAGCAATGATTCTCCCTGAGGATAACTTACATGTATCCTGTTTCTCATTTCTGTCCCGCGTCCCAGTCTTATAAAACTGTTTTGTGAATATATAAATACCTTTGATTTCAATTCCTCTTCAGTACCGCTTAATACTATAAAATCAAACGGATCTCTTAATGATTCTCCCGTTACCCTAAGACGTGTAATTCCGCTTCCAATTCCCGTTATAACCGCGTTTAATCCCGCGCTTTCAACGCTTATTATGCTTTCATCTTCTATTTCCCATGCAAGATTTTCAGCATGTACAGCGTTTCCGCTTAATATAAATAAATTTGCGCTTACGCTTTTTCCTGTTTCTACCCTTATATCACTTCTTCCGCCCAATACTACCGGCGCTCTTTCGAATGTGTTTTTTGGGTATACTTTTACCAATACTATTAAATCATTCCCGCTTTTTGGATGAGATAACATTATCCGGCTCATGCCTGTTCTTAATGGTTTTACCAATATCTCCGCGGTAAAACTGCCCTGCGGTATTGATGCCATATTCCTTCTTCTGTTAAAACTGTAATAATCTTCCTGTAATGTTCCGTATGTATGCGTTATTTCTATTACGCTTGAATCCTCGACTGTCCATGTAAAATCATTTCTGTCTGCTTCACTTCCCCCTACAAGAATCATTCTTAATATAGTTGAATCTCCCTGCGCTTGCATGGTAATTAAATTCTGACTTGACCATATATATCTTTCATTGTTCTCAAATACATCCCTTTCCAAATCAACAATAATCAATACTTCCCTGTTAAAATCCGCATAACTATTTTTTATCGTAAGTACCGTTCTTCCTGTTGATAATGGATATATTATAAATATGCTTTCAGATTGTTCTATTCTTGCTATCTTATTATCCGATATTTCATAACTAAAAGCCCCTGTAACATCTATCTCTAAATCATCTGCCAATGGTCCTGAAAATCTTACGCCCAATCTCCTTGACCTTTCATCATTTATTATAATTACACTTCTTTCCACATCAATAAAATTAAATTCCACCTCTCCCTGTATAACTACCTGCACCTGTAATGGAAATCTTGTTCTCGGATGATTTATTTCAATTATCGCCACCCCGTCGCTTTTCGGCACTATCGTTCCTGTTCTTCCATTGCCGGACAGATTGATAACATCCTGTCCCTGTGTTACGGTATAAACAAATAAGTTATCTTCATTTGCCGGTCCTCCTATAAGGCTTACGGAAAACTGCCTCATATCATCCGTTCTTTCCATTCTTATAATATTATGCTCTGTTGATATGTATACGGGCACTTCATTTATTCCTACAACATATACAAGCAAGTCCACAGGATACACAGCTTTTGGATGATTTACCCTTATTATTGTTTCTCCTATTTCTTTTCCTCTTACTACGCTTATATTCCTTACGCTGTCTATTTCAATAATATTGTCCTCTATATTTTGAAATGTAAAATTTGCTGAATCCGCCTCTGTTCCCCCTGCAAGTGAAACTGTAATGTTTCTTGTCTCATTTAAAGGAATCATTATTACATTAAAAGGAAGTACAATATGAGGTACAACCGCCGCGGCAGAACCGGCAACCGTTATATTCGTAAATGCCGTAAGACCCAGGCCTTCTGTACGGGCAGTAAGTACAGCAGAACCGCTTCCTATAGCCTCAATTACAGCTCCTTCATTTGAGCTTTGTTCCAATATTCTTATTACATTGGAATTTGTTGCAGTATATACTACTGTATCATTTATCTTTCCTTCATTCGGAGTTGTTACTACATCAACATTTATTACCCTATTTAACGGAACTGATATATTCGTTTGAGCGAATCTTATTGTCTCAATATTCGCAGCGTCTTGATTATTATCTCTGCATGTTACAGTAACGAATAACATTAATAATACCGCTAATAAATATCCTGTCTTTTTCATCTTATACCTTCTCTTAAATAGTATTTATAAATAAATATAAAGATGACTTAAGCCTTTTCCAAAACTCGGTTAGTTTCGGAAAAGCCCAGGCTATTTATCATCTTTATGTTTTGAAATATTTTTTTTCTTGCTGGATTTTAATTATTTAGCTGTAAATTCTGTTTTTTAAAAGTTTTAAATTAAAACTATTGTCTCCAATATGTACCTGACGGCATTACTATAAATCCGTTCATAATGGGGCTTACTTCTATCCTGTTTGCGCTAAACCCGTATAACGGTAAACATATGCTTAAATCAGGTATTTCTTCATTAACAAAACTTCTTCTTCCTATCATCATTGTTCCCGGAAACCGCAAATCCCTTCTTATATATAAACAATTCTGATTCGCCGCCTGTATATCAAAAGCGAATTTTGCGTAAAACTGCTGACCCCTTTGTCCCTCAAAAAAACCATCAGATGAAGACATCTCTGCGGTACCCTCATTTATGTTTATTCTGACCCATGAATCGCCGTTTTTATAGGTTCTGTTTCCTATTACCTGCAATACTTGTTCTCTGGTAAATTTTTCAGCGTTATTTTCCGCTAATGTAAAATCTATATAAGCAGATGAATCTATAGCTCCCCTTTTCGTCCTGTCTACAGGATCTCCCCTCCGCCTTCCGCCTTCATCACCGCCCATCATTCCATTGTTACATGAAATTACAAAAACTCCTGCCAATACCGCTGAAATTAAAATACTCTTTTTCATCTTCATCCTCCTGATAATTGATTAATTTAAAATATCATTGTTATTATTATGCGGCGTAAAAGACTGCATCGTATGATCCGGTCTTCTGTAAATACTTAGATAATTCAGAAAATTACTTGTTCCTGTATACATTTCAAAAAATGGTTCCTGAAAACTTGTGTTTTCCAATGGTCTTCCTCCCCTGTAATATTTATACGTTAATGTAATATTTCCCATATATTCAGAATGTATTAAACTTAAACTGCCTAAAGGCAATGCAGGAACATTACTGCTTCCGCTCCTTAATAACGCCTGAAATCTTGCTACTCTCCCCTGCTCAATTGACGCTACTTCATACCTTGCCCTCTCGTATGTAATTCCGTTTTGTACAGGAACAGAAACCGTATTTTGCCCTCCAGATACCGTTCCGGTTACTTCCCTTACCAATATTGGTATTTTACTGTTATTGCTTATTCCGTATACTACAGGTCTTATATCCAATCCTCCGCCGTTTTCTATAACTATTGCTCTGCTTGTAATATCTATTCTTGAATTTGTTACTGTACTGTTTCCTACCCTTCTCGACCCTACAATTTTATATTCTATTCCAACATTTTCATAAAATATTTTTGCCGGTATTGTAAGAACAGCTCCAGGTCTTACTCCTATTGAATCTGCGTTTTTGGGATTATATACCTGTATATTAACCGCGCCTGCCGTATTGGGTATAATCCTGATTACTCCATTTGCGTTTGCTGATAAAGGCAGCGCCTGTCTTTGTCTCCTTGTATCATTTTGACAGCCTACAGTATGTAAATTCGGCGCAGGAGTATTTATATTGTTATTATACCATGCTCCTATACTTACAGTATTGCTGCCGGGTTCATATATTGTAATTTCTGCTACTGCCCTTTGTCCTGTTCCCATCCAAAAATTATTTCTTGCCGTTGGCAATCCATTTATAATATCACACCTTTTTATTCCATCTGTATTACTCTGCGCTGACGGACAATAACATGTTAAATACCTTTGATTTGTAAGCCTGTATGTATAAAAATGTCCTCCTGAAAATCCTGATCCAGGAGTTGGTATGTAATTTTGCGTTGAGTTATTAGCGGCTATTATCTGATAATTTGGAAATACAGCTCTATCTTCAGATTCCAGATAATATTCAACAAAATACGGCCCGCCGTCCGGTATTCCTATAAGCTCCGTATTTCCCATAGAAAATCTTGTTCCGTTTCGTATTTCATAAATATCTACTATCTCAAACCTGAAATTATCATGTACTTCTATGTTTACCGCCTGCGTTAATACGCTTCCTGCCGCAGCCGCCCTTAATGTCAATACAGACGGTCCGGTATTAACAGGGCTTGCTTTCATTTCTATCATCCCGTATGTTCTGGTAGAATCAACAGCAATCCTGTTATTTACCGCTCTTGTAAATGTTCTATTTCCATCTCCAGGAACATTATATACCCTGTTGTTAAAAGCGGATGTATTTATCTCTAAAAAACTGTTTGAACTTAGCTGGGTAGTTATATTTGAAAAATCATGCTCCATTGCCGGAATTACTCTGAAAAATACTCTTGTCTCCTGATTTATTAATACCTTGTAATTCATAGGTCCTAAAATATCCAAACTTCTATCAGGCTTGATATATATTACTGCTCTTGACGCCGGACCGGACGGCACTCTGGCTACTATATCAAATACTATATCTTCACTTACACTAATATTATTTGGAACGGTTAATGTTAAAATCTGCCTATTGCCGTCTTTTATATTCCAGTTTAATACTCTTTGTCCTGTACCGCTTCCAACATGTACTCTTCCTTCAGCTGCAGATGTATTTACATGATGTAATCCTATTCCCCCTTCTGTTGCCCATTGTATTTGCCCTCTTATCTGGTCTAAAGTCTGCTGTCCTACATTTGTTATATCTACATTAATATCCCTTGACTGATTTTTTTGCAATTCAATTATATCCGGTATAATTCTGAATGTCGCATTATTCTGATTTACAGTTACATGTATTCTTCTTACATATGAACCCAATTGACCTTCATGCCTTATCATTATAACGGCGTTTCCTGCAGCTTTAGGCATTACTGTTACTTGCTGCCCCTGATGTCTTGCGTTACAGTTATCGGTAAAACAATTATTTGTACAAACATGACTTGCGTTTATTTGACTTACATTGTTAAAACCTATAATATTTCTTCCTTGAGTTTCTACTTCCCATCTTAATGTGTTATTAAAATTTGTTCCCCCGGAAACAATTATTGGCTGTCCGTTTATATTATTTCCATGCAATGACGCTGATATTAATTGCCCGCTCGCTCCCAATGTCAATTCCAGTAAATTTGTACTTGTTTGTATCCACCCCAATCTGTCTGAATCTACTTCTCTTACCTCTACCAAAACCTCATCAAACGTTGATCCAGACTGATTCCTTACTGTTATTGTTACTACTCCAGGAGCAATGCCCTCTATCATTAATACCCTGTTCGTATTTGTTGTATTTACTATTCCAGGGTTGCTCGTATTCACTACAATATACATTCCCGTAGGCACATTTATATTTACGTTTCTTGTTTCTCCCCGATTCATCTGTATCATTGATTCACTCAATTCAATGCGAGAGTGCGTCTTTACATCTACTGTTATTTCCAGCCTGTGATTTGTTCTCGGATGAGATACCCTTATTACCGCTGTTCCCTCTTCCATTCCGCCTAAAATTGCCGCTTCATTCGCAGGGGTTAAGGTAATTACAGGTCTGCTCGCTCCGTTGCTCAATCTTTCAATTGAATCATGATGTACTATCTCCCATTGAAACCCAATTACATCTTGCGGATTTCCCCCGACAAGATGTACAGTTATTCTTCTCGACGTATCCGTTGGCCGCATCTCAACCAAAAATGTATCTGTTGTTATATATATTCCCGCTTCCCTGTAATCCCTTTCAACTATAACAATTATACTTAATGGCTCTGTTACAGTAAGAGCCGGATGACTTACAAACACCCTCGCTGTTCCTTCTCTTATTCCCCTTACCATAGCTTGCGTTCCGCTTCCGGTAACTTCTATCATGTTTGTGTCATTTGTCCACCATTGAATCTGGTTTAATTCAGCCGGATTTCCATTTACAAGCTCCGCTGTTATTATTCTGTTATCTCCCTCAATAATCGCCATTATATTTCTTTCTGTACTCAAATATATAGGATTGGCAATATCAGAGGATACTCTTACCTGTAAATCTATTCCAAATATTTCCATCGTTCGGTGGGACACTGTAATTCTTGCAGATCCGTTATTTATTCCGGTAATTGTCGCGAATCTGCCATTACCCCTTAATTCAACTACTTGATTTGATGTTCCATGTAAATACCATACTATATTATTCGCGTCATACTCTTCATATCCTACTAAATTTACTTCCAATACCCTGGTTTCATTTCTTCTTAATACTGAAAAATTATCCCTTGTCGTAAAATATATTAAACCGTCAGGTGTCGATGTTACTATTACCAATACCTGTTTAACTATCCTGTATCCTTCAAAACTTGAATCTGGATGGCTTATTTTAAACATTGCCTGTCCAGGCTCAAATCCGTTTACTCTTATCATCCTTCCTGTATGCTCTATTTGAATATTTCCTCTGTTACTGATTATTTCTACTTCAAATAAATCTTGATCATAATTTCTTATTCCTTCCAGCCTTGCCTCAAATTCCCTTGATTGTCCCATCCCTATTCTTATATTATCATCAAATATAATCTGCGGTACTCCCTGAACAACGGGATTTCTTGATACTATTATCAATATATTTAATATATTCGCCGCGGGATGCCATACGCTTAACCAGGCTTCCCCTTCATTCCCATTGCTGTTTATTCTTATTATTCCTTTTCTTCTGTCTGATCCCAGAGGCTGCACTGTTATCAAATCTGTTGCTGTATGATTTCCGGCAGAAGGATGATTAGCCCCCGCTCTCCATTGAATATTTGCGTACTCTTCCAGTGTAAGACCTATGGCTTCTATGCTTATTTCGTATATCGCTGTTATATCATCAGGATTAAATATAAATATATTTCTGCTTGTTGTTAAAAATTTATTTTCCGGAATTCTTCCTGTATCCGCGTACTGCCTTGATACTTCTATATGTACATTAATTCTGCTTGAAACATTACTCGTGTTATTATTATTTGCCCTTATATGCGCTACGCCTTCTTCATTGTAACTCCTTACTCTTACCCTGTCCCCATTGTCTTCTACCGTAAAACTTACTACGCCGTTATTAATTACATGTACCCAATTCGTTGCTCCAGCCGGTCTTTGAGGCGCGTAATATACAGGTAAAATTATTTCTTCATTCGGTCCTATCCTCACATACTGGTTTTCCATGTTCATAGCTCTATAACTGTTTAAATTTTCAACTTCAGGCACTACATAAACCAATATATGCCTTCTAAGCCATGTCCCATGCCTGACAATTACATATGCCTCATTATTTGCAGGTATTACTCCGCCTGCCGGTATTGTTGATTTTATTATCGCTGTTTCTCCATTTCCCTCTACTGTAATTAACGCGGCATTACTCGATTCCCAAACCAGCGTATTTATTTCTTCTTGAGTTAAATTTGTTACTATCCTCGTTTCTGTTGCGCTTCCCCTTACTACACCTACTATACTCTGTGTGCTTATTCTTTTACTCATATCTACATTTAAATGCTCAACTACTGATATAAATATCCTTTCTTCCCTGTCTCTGAATCTTACAGATACGACTATCTGTCCGCTTCCTCTTGTTATTAAATTCGCTTCTTTCCTTCCGTTCATAGTAAAGCTTGCTACCAATGAAGCGTTTGTATATGACCATTGAACCTCATTTAAATATTCAGCGTCTTTTGATTCCTCCGTAATTAATCTCATAACTACAGTCTGACCGCTCTGAACTAAATGATTTCTTTTATCAAATATCATTGGATAATATCGATCTAGCTCCTCTTGCGTATTTGCCGTATATACCAATATTCTCGCTGTTTCCGCTACCCTCGGATGCCACACATTTATAAAGGTCTGCCCCGCGCTCTTTGCTGTTATTCTTAAAATATTTCCAGACAAATTTACCCTTATTATATTATTTTCATTTGACCATTCTGATTCATCTATTACCGAATCTCCAAGCCATACTCTTAAATTTCCATATCCTGTTGTCTCTTCATTTCCCGAATTGTCATTATATCTCAATGTTATATTTTCAGTCTGATTTACTATTATTCCCTGTATTCTTCTGTATTCTCCCCACCATAATTCATCCGCTATTATTGATGAAGATACATTAAAATTAAGGACTATTTGATTTAATGCTACCCCTTCATGACTTATCCTTACTGTTCCTGTTCCATTTGCCCTTGCCGTTATTGTAGCGCTATCCCCATTCGGCGATACCGTAACTGTGCCGCACGCTGATGGTTCCCATTTAATATTCGCTATTTCATTCTCAGGAAACCCGCCAGACCCAAACTGAAGACGTACCACTACCTGTTCGCCGGGGCGCATATTATATAATGTTCTGTCTACTCCCAATACATACATACTTGCAAGCTCTTCAGGCGTGGCTGCGCATAATACAAGCGATCTCTGGCTTAATCCTAGCGCGCTCTGCCTTATATTAAGGTTTGTTACTCCTCTTTCCCTCCCTATAATATAAGCCGTATCTCCATTGCCCTGTACGCTTATCACATTTGTTCCAGCATCAACATCCCATGTTATTGCCCTTGTCTCTTCATTTGACAAATTATTTGTACGCGCTGTTATTATTCTCGAATCTCCTATTAATATTTCCGTTATCGCAGGAATTTGTATTGTTTTCTCTCCGCTGGGAGCCTCTCCAACAGATACAAATATACTTAACGGATTTAATTGTCTGTTATGCGTTACTCTAATTTCTGCGTTTCCCAATCCAAAAGCTGTAACCAATGCCGAATCATTATTCGGCTCAATTCCCGCTATTCCAGGATTTACCATCGTCCATACAATCTGCTGCCTTTCTAATAATGTCGCGTTTGTTGTAAGTCTTAAAAATAGCTCTTCTCCTACTCTCATTAAATGATTTCTTCTGTCAATTCCCAATACCACTACGCCTTCAAGCTCGGCTTCTGTAGCTACTACATACACCAATATTCTTTTTTCATTCTGGGATTTTGTATGTTTTACCGTAATATAAGTCTGTTTATTCAATCCTTCAAATAAACCTGTTATTCTTCCTTCACTCCCGTTTCCAATCAAATTTACTATATTTGTTTCTTCTATCTCCCATTCTATCTTTCCTGTTTCTACAGCAGGCGCGCCGTATAAATTTATTCTTATGCTCCTTTCCTGCCCGGCTACTACGCCTATAAAATCCGGTCCTTCTATGTAATATGGTTTATCAATCGTTAAATTTGTATATTCTGTCCTTATTGTTAATTCAATCTCATTCATCGCGCCGTTATTTCTAATTAAAAGTTTTGTCTCTCCTGCGGCCAATCCTTGTATCATTATCCTGTTTCTTATTACCGCGACATATATTAAGCTTGTATCATAGCCAGACGCTGTAAATCCTGTACTGTTTGCCAGGGCGTTTCTTGTATCTTTTATCTCTATATTTACTGCCTGCTCTATCCCAACTCTTTGAAATAAATTATCAACATAAATTACGGAAGATGTATTGAATTCCTGTTGTGTTCCTACCCACAACACTCCTTCATACGGCTGTCTTATATTAACTCCATTCACAGCCAATTTTGATATTCCTGATATATTTCCTGCCCTAATAAGGTTTTCCATGCTAAATGTATTTAAATTATCAATCGTCGCTATTCCTGCTCCTTCTCTTGAAAGAGGTATCTCCCATCTTAACTCTCCTACATTGCCTGCCATGCTTTGTGGAAATGCCTGTAAATTTACTGTTTTTTCTTCATTCCTCAATACCTGAATCAATCCAGGTCCCTGTACAGATACTAAATTTGTAAATGTTCCTCTTGGGTATACCTTAACTATCACTTCAGCCGTTGTTTCTGATTTTGGATGGCTTATTGTTATTCTTGATGTTCCGCTGCTTACAGGTGTTATCATCGCTACTCCGGTATCAACATTCGTTATTTGCGCCCTGTTTTGCAATATTACATTTCCGTTTACCGCCTCAACTTCTATAATATTTCCATCGCTTACAAGCCATGTGAAACTGTTTGAATCCCCTATATTTCCGCCGACAAGCGCCATTCTTAGTTCTATAAATCCTGCTCCAACCTCTGTCTGTATTATATTTTGACTTGTTGTTATATATGTTACATCTATAGACGCGTCATCATTTACTATTATTAATACTTCCCTCGCAAACTGCGCTTTATGATTCTTTATTACCAATCTTGCCGGACCTTCTTTTAACCCTTCTATATAAAATTGATTGTTTGTCTGTGTTACTCTTATTATCTCTTCCCCATTATCAGGCAGCTCATATTCAAACTCATTCATCCACTGATTGCTTCTCGGGTTTTCCAATGCAGCGGTTACAGTAACATTTGCCCCGGGTCTAATCATCGCAAAAGTTCTGTTCGTTGTTATTAACGGCGCGTTTGAGTCTACTGCTATTATTCTTATATCAAAATCATATTCTGCTTTTGGATGCCTTATTCTTATTAATGCTGTTCCTGTTCTTAATACCCGGATATTTAAATTTTCCTGACTTTGTATTGCTTCTACTACTTCCTGTCCTTCAATTATGCTACTATCAAAATATTGTACGTCCTCCGGCTGTCCTCCTACTAACATTAATACTATATTTGTAAACCTTCCGTCATTTTCAAGCATTACTACATTTCTATCGCTTGTTATAAATATTGGATTCTCGTCCGGATTCCTTACAAAAACTAGTATTTCTCCGTCAAATTGACTTTTGGGATGACTTACCCTTATTCTTTGCGTTCCTCTGTTATTTCCCCGTATCACTACAGTATTCATTGTCGTATCAATTGTTATATGATCTTTATCTATTTCCGTTATCCATGTAAAACCATTATTATCTATAACAGAGCCGCCGTTTAATGTTACTTGCAGATTCCTTGTTTCTCCCACCAGCATGTTAACTACAGGGCTTCCTACCGTTATAAAGGGTTCCATTACAAACGCTCCTCGCTCTACCACCACCTGATAATATGATGTCGCGTTTTCTCCCCTCGCTACCAATACTGTATTGCCGTCTCTTAATCCCTTTATTACAAGACCGTCATTTGTCATATTACTTAACTGGATTATCCCTTCATTGCTTACTGAATATTGCACATTCTCAAATCTTCTGGATTCCGAGGGTTCCAAACGTATATTTACTGCCTGTTCCTGATCTTCCCTTATCGTTGTTCCCTGACCGGTAAATACTATTCTGTCTATTAGTATTCTTTCTTCCTCTATATTTCTGCACCCTGTTAATAAAGCGCTTATTATCATTAATAATGAAATTGTTATTATCATTTTTCTTTTCATATTCAGTTCCTTTACCTAATTTCTTTTCAAAAATTGTTCTTTTTCTCGTGTTGGTTATTTTTTTTTATTATTTATCTTTTTTTCTGTTCTGTCTGTTAATTCAAATTAATTACACTAACAACTGTCATTGCTTCGTTTCCGCCAACCTTCGCCGTTAAAAGCGTTTGCCCTTCTCTTCTTCCAACTACTGTAACAGAATTTCTTGTTGATGAATGTATAGCAGCTATATCACTATTTGCTATGCTGTATTCTACCCGCTGATGATTCCTGAGCCCTTCCGGAGGCTCTACTTTTAGTACACCTACCGCCATCCCGCCTATGCCTACTCCTATTTGACTCTGCTCAAAATACAATATTATGTCTAAATCAGGCCTGGGATCTCCGAATATATGACAGCCTCCAAATATTATTACTACTACTACTGTCACTATCAACTTTATTTTTTCTTTCATCACTAATTATTTTATTATTTCTCTTTTTCTTTGTCAAGCGCTGTATTTATCGCGTCTTCCCCTTCTTTTCCTATATTCCTTCTCCCGCTTGACTTTTTATTCGTACATTCGGGGTTTAATTCCCATACCCAGAATCAAATACTTTATATCAACATCATGTTTGACTTTTTTGCCCCGCTGTGTTATTCTTTATAAAATAGTAATATTGGTTAAAGGAGAAATGGATATGAAAAAATTCACATTTTAGCAGTCTTTATAGACTGCTAAAATGCAAGGTCTGTCCGTAAAGTATCCGGCTTTATGGACAGACACTATTTTTTAAAGGAGATGTTTTATGGAAAATTATGACGAGTCTGATGGTTTATTTGAGATTAGCGGCTATGGCTTTAAAGTGGCGTCTTTTAATATTGAAGGAAAAGACGGAAAAAATAAAGGTAAACATTTTGTCGCTAAACCGCTTAACAGTATATATTCAAATGATGCGCATTTTAAGGCGAGAGCGTTTGTCTCTATTATTTTACCTAATGGATTACAACAGCCTTTTAAATTAACTTACAATAAAGAAAATAAGTGTTTAAAGTGGTATCCTTTCTTTGGTGTTGCGCCTACAATAATAAAGGATGGCATACCTTTTACGCCGTTCTCAAAGGGACTTGATGCGGATGAACAAAGGTATTACGATAATGATGTCTTAAAGGGTATTTCTCAGGTCCTTGATAAATATACTAAAATGGGTATCCACTTGACAAAGGTTAATAAGTATGCTATAATTAAGGTATGATTTATCCTATGAATATAAATGAATTTGAACGAAAGTTTGGTAATGAAGCTCTTTGCCAAGAATATCTTTTTGATCTTAAATATAAGGAAGGTTTTATATGTGAAAAGTGTAAAAATTCGGAATATTGGCTTGTAAAAAGCAATCTTTATGAATGTAAAAAGTGTGGTCATCAAAACAGGCTTACAGCCGGAACTATATTTGAAAACACAAGAAAGCCTCTTTCTATGTGGTTCAGAGCTATGTGGTGGATTACTTCGCAGAAAAATGGCATAAGCGCATTAGGATTACAAAGAATATTGGGTATTGGCAGTTATGAAACAGCATGGACATGGTTACATAAATTAAGAATCGCTATGGTTAGACCGGGTAGAGATAAACTTAATGGAATTATTGAAGTTGATGAAGCTTTTATTGGAGGCAAGCAATCAGGAGGAAACAGAGGAAGAGGAACTGATAACAAGACATTAATTGCAGTAGCTGTTGAAAAAAATGATAATAAAATTGGGAGAATAAGGCTTGCTGTTATAAAAGATTCTTCCAGTGAAAGTTTGCTTGAATTTATCCAGAATTCTGTTGAAACAGGTTCTGCTATTTATACTGATGGATGGAAGGGTTATAATGATATTGAAAATTATGGGTATAAACACATAATAAGTGAAAGGAAAAAAGAAAAGAAAGATGTGACGTTGCCGAAGGTACATTTGGTTATATCGCTTTTTAAAAGATGGATTATGGGAACATTACAAGGTTCTGTATCTAATCAGCACATGGAGTATTATCTTGACGAATATACATTTAGGTTTAACAGGAGAACATCAGCAAGTAGAGGAAAACTGTTTTACAGGCTTTTGGATCAGGCAGTACAAATAAAACCTGTTACTTATAATGAAATTGTTGAAAAAAAGGAGCTTAATTTATGAATGAATTATATAAAAAAATTGAAGAGAGTGATATTAAATCTGTTTTTTTTGCAGAAAAATTATATGAATTTAATTTTAGAAAAAAATATTTAAAAGAAATGCTTGATGAATTAGTTATGAATAATGAAATTATTCATATTCAGAGAAATGTTTATATTCTCGGAAGAATGTTAAGAAAAGAACTTCCTTCTGAACAAATATTATCAAATTTATTAATCCCAAATTCGTATGTCAGTATGGAATACTTGTTGAGTAGAATTTCTTGGATTCCGGAAAATGTTTATGTGGTTACCTGTGTGACCAATGAGAAACCGCAAAAAATCAATACATATATTGGTAATTTTCGATATATCAATTTACCACAAAATAATTATGTTGCGGGAATTGATAAATGCAATGAAGGAAACTATTATTATTTTAAGGCTAGACCGTTAAAAGCATTGGCAGATATTGTTTGTAACAGAAAACATAACTGGACTTCATTACATCCCCTCATTTATTCCTTGCGCATTGAAGAAGATGATTTGAAAACATTTACTTCTTATGATTTTGAAGAACTTGATGGAGTTTATAGGGATAAAAATGTAAATATGTTTTTGGATGGAATTAGAAAGGAACTTTTATTATGAATGTAATTACAGAAAAATTAAAAGAAAGACTTGGAAATCTTAAAATTAATAAAAGAGAAGGAATTGTTGATGAATTAAGAGAAATAACGCAAGAATTAGTTTTAGTTGGGCTTGCAAAATCTGGTATTTTTAATAAAGCAACATTTCAAGGAGGAACGGCTTTAAGGCTATTATATAAAATAAAACGATATTCTGAGGATTTAGATTTTGTTTTAGATAAACCTGATAATAATTTTATATGGAAACCTTATCTTGATACAATTAAAGATTTTGTTGGCAATTATGGTTGCTCATTTGAAATTTCTGATAAATCAAAATTAGATAATTCTGTAAAAAAAGCATTTGTAAAAGATTATTCAATAGAACAAATGATGAATTTTTCATGGACAATGAAAACAGGAACTCCTCAAAAGATCAGTATTAAATTAGAAATGGATTCAAAACCTCCTTTATATTCGGAATGTGAAATATTGAAACATAACTTTCCGTATGAATACGACATTAAAGTGCAAAAAATATCATCATTATTTGCAGGTAAATGTCATGCTTTATTATGCAGAGAATATGATAAAGGAAGAGACTGGTTTGATTTTAAATATTTTATAAAAAATTCAATAGAACCCAATTATAAATATTTAGAATCTATGTTGGAACAACAAGGTTTTTACAAAGATTTAGTAAAAAATAAGCATATTGAAATTAATAAAACGTGGCTATGTAATGAATTGACAAAGAAAGTTGATAATATTGATATAAATATAATTAATGAAGATATAAGTAATTTTACAAAAAATAATCCTGATTATAATATTCAAAAAAAAGATATTTATAAACTAATTGATTTTATGAAATCTGATAAATATGGCATAATAAACAAAATTAGTAAAAAACTTGATAAATATTAGAAAATACCCTTTGTT
>Ga0209755_10004321_pt1 | contig 16909 bp, 7 predicted proteins | sample TergutCo191P1_FD_187301 | JGI IMG/M metagenome (GOLD analysis project Ga0209755, IMG submission 187301) | Cornitermes sp. P1 segment gut microbial communities from Petit-Saut dam, French Guiana - Co191P1 (SPAdes) (version 2) | ecosystem: Host-associated > Arthropoda: Insects > Digestive system >... | reverse complement strand
ATATGAACCATGGTATTTGGAGAGGTTTAGGAGGTGGAGGGGTCCATTCTGACTACACAGAGAAACCCTGACCTTCAAGGTTCCTGTAGCATACCAAAACACAGCGGTATTTTGGATAGGAGTGAACAAAATTCCTCCAAAATTTGACACACTGTTAGCGATGTCTTTAGAAGTTGTTCAGTGTTAAAGGGTTAATAAAGTCATAAATTTCCTTTTTCTGTGTCCATCATAATTGTATTTATTTGACATAACTTTGGTATATGCTAGTGCAGCAGTGTATAAAGTGATGTGTCAAATGTGGAACAGGGTGACTGAAAATGTTTTTTTCAACAGATTTCAGATTTATATAGCAGTGGAAGAACTGTTATCACATGAGATATACTACAGTTCAATTAAATTTTCACAGGCAGCCAGCTGCATGAACCTTCGCATCTTGACGCAGCTGTCTGCCCAAGAAAATTTCATTTTATTCTGTTGCCACAAAAGCTACGAGACATATATATATTACAGTTGCTTTAAAAACCCAGGGCAACAATGTGGGTACATATACATAGCACAGTTCATTAAATAACTCACTGAGTAGGGCCATTCTTCAGATTTTGGTAATAATCAGCCAATTGTGAGTAGCTAGTCAGGATATCCAGGACATTTCTGGAGCCAAAAATTCATTACCATGTTCTGAAGAGCTCACACTGAGTCATCCTTAGCCAGATCAGTTCTGTCTACATTCTCATGCTCTTTTTATTTAACCCCTGTTTTCACATTATCTGTATGTCTACACCTAGGCCTCATAAATGATCTGTTCCCTTTAGATTTTCCTGTGTACTGAATGAGTCACCTCTTGTATCCTTGATTTTATCTGTAATAATATTTGTGGAACACTAGTGGCAAAGTCCATTGAAATTCAGTGTTTCTTCTATACAATTGTGATGGACAGTGACTTTTTATGCTTCTGAGATTAGTAAGTTCGTTTGAATAGTGAGGTGTGAGATTTGAGGTTATCATTTAGGTGAATGTGAAGGTACTTTATTCTGGGATATGACACTGCATAGTTTGGTAGATATGTGCTCATGTTTTGAAGGAACCTGCTGCCTAATATCTGAATTTGGTCCAAACTGTATTGCGTACACAACAAAATTCTGTTAATCCGGCTTGCACAGGTCTGGATAGGTGCTGAATTATTGAATGTTCTGGATTATCAGACGGTATCTGTACTGACCAAAGTTCTTACAGGTGATTTTGTTACTACCCCCTTACTTGGGCTCTACAGTTAATTAGAGAAGTATTCTGTATGGATATTTCCATCATTTGCTGATTCAGGGTTATCAGGGTATCTTGCATGTTTCCTGGAATCTCCATACCCAAAGAAGTTGATGGAGTAGGAGACAAGTGATCAGGAAATACAGCAGTGGTTGGTGTACAGGCACTCTTGGATGCCTTTTTGAATATGTCCCAGAGATCTGCCTGATTCATTAACCCTTAGCCACCGGAATTAAATCTTTTTCGCCGGAATTAAATGCCCCCGACCACTTTAATGGCTATTCGGCTATTTAAAGGGCTTACTGCGCGACATATATATATGTTGTTCGGCGGCTAAGGGTTAATGAAAAATCCCCCCACCCCAGTAAATGCAAAACTTCTCTTCATGGGACTAGGCTCAGATGCTAGAGTATGAGAAGTTTCAAGTTGTCGGACCCTGGATTAAAGGAATTTTGCTGTAATTCTTATACAAGGGGACTCTTGAATGTTTCTGGTGACATTGCTAGCTCATAATCTTTCCTTCAGCACATACTGCAAGTGTGGTACAAAAGGTGTAAGAGAAGTTTAAATGATAAAACGATGAAGGTATTACCAACCAACATATAAACATGTGAGTTAGAAAATGCAATAACATTGACTTCTTCACTTTCCTGATCCCTTTACTACAGGGTGATGTCCCACTTAGGTCCTGGAATGGGTGTTGTCATGATACTAGGTGATAGACACTGGTACTTAACCTTTATTATCGCATGCAACCATATGTTTGTAAAAAGTACTGGTGAATGGGCTAGCATGATACATGCTGGTCCTGTACAGATATTTGAATGTTCATGCTAAGCTAAAAAAAACTCCTGCCAGCACAAGATACACATGGCATTTAATTCTGTCAGCTGAAGGTTAATATCAGCTGAAATTAATTTTGTGAACAGGTTAAGGAGAAATTTCAGCAGGAAGATATTTTATGCAACACTGTAGGCAGTACTGGTAGGAAAGAGCTGTGATTGTCACAGAGAGAGAGAATATGCTGTATAAGTCCTGAGTAATAATAGGTTTTGTTCTTTAACTTGACGCAGGCAGTAAAATACAGGTGGGTTCTTAACCAGCCTTAGCATCTGCATTGTTTGAAACTTTGTGACTTCTGGGGATAATAGAGAAATTTTGTGTTTCTTGAACGTATTGAGTTCCTCTGGCGAACTGAGCCTGGAAAGTTTGAAGTAAAAAAGAAATAACTTGTTGTGGTAGTTGGTCAAGTACTCACATATTACCAGATGTGTCAGAATCCAACATTTGAATACCCATGTTGCAGTCCAATGTTTGAGTCTGACAATTTTTCACATTTAACTGGAATAAGTGCATGAAAGTGTTAACAGTGTTATTCCATGGAATATGCATGGTTTTATCTACCTCAAGGACATGTGTTTTCCAGTGAACAGTGTGCTGTGAACCTAGAGATTAATTTGCCTTCTTTTACGTTATCAGCATTTGTATCATAAGAATAACACCCTTTAAAAATGTAATTGCTTTTGTGTCACTGTTTTGATATGTAGTGTTAGTTTAATTGTAATTTATCTGGTACTTTGTAGTCACACTTCATGTAACACAAAACAGCATCTTTATTCAAAATGGCAACTGTAATGGGAATTGTAGCATTGTCTGTTTGTAATTACACTCCCCCTTTGGAACATGTGTGATATGTATTACCACAGTGGAAACATGAATTTTAACATTTGGACTACCTGACATATGAAATAAAGTACCTAGACGTGAAAAGTAATATAGGTTAATGTGGAAGTAATGAGAAGTGTGTAATGTAAATGTGTACATTTTTTGTGTGTGTTCTAGATTTCCATACCTGTACACTGACCAGTGGCAAATGATGTTCCAGGGATCGGGTCTGTGTACCCTTCTGCTAGACCTGACCTCTGGATCAGGATTTGCCACTGACACTGACCCATCTCACTAGTGCTTAAGAATGGTAGTGGTGCAAATAGCAATAACACATCCTTCTGTAGAGTTCATAATGCTTTTAATAATCCTTGCAAGTTGTAAATGAGTGCCAGTGGCTTAATTATTATTTGTTTTTCTCCACTAATATCAGTTGTCAGAAGCATTGGCTGAACTTGAAGAAAGGGAGTCACAGTTAAAACATTTAGGTCTGTGTGAGTAATGGAATTTTATTATTTGTGAGATACGATGCACATGAAACTGTTGTTTTTTATTTACTTGTTCATTTTGTATGTAACATACATTTATGTTATTTTTGCATGTATCTGAATTTATGCTGTTCAGCACTGTGTAGATAATATTTAGAAACAAAAGTGTGCACAGAACTTGTGAAACAGAATTTGTTGTATGTATATATGTTAAATTTATATTTTTTTATCCCTCTGGCATGAAATGGTGGGCAAGATTATGGCATGTACATGACAAGGATCTTTGGTACATAGCACTCACACTTGGCATATATGCTCTATGTTCTGAAGGTTTGTAGGTTAATTAGTGTATATTGGATGTTGTATCTCTTAGTCATGCCAAACAAACACGGACTGTTACACAGACACAAGTAACAAATGCATCTGCTCTGAACTTTAGGATGACTCTCATGCTGTTTGTAAGGAATCGGGCAGCGTTACATGGAATAGAATAATATTGATGTTTGTGTTGGTATTTATAACGTAACTTTCATTTTCATTGGTTTTCCAACTATAATACTGTCATTCTTTCATGATATTTTAGAACTGGTAGTGCTAAAAATCTTGGGCTGCATCAGTGAGAACCATATACTTGCATAGAGATGTGCCAGGTGTGCCTGGGCACACCCTAATGTGTCAAAAACATCAGCAATTTGTTATTTAGCGTCTCATTTTTTAAATTTTATTTTTAAAGTAGAGTGTGGCTGTGAATTTCAAAAAAGCTTTATTTAAGTGTTAGTTCCCTTAGTATGGCAAAAACAAGGTCCTTTATGACTGAGTATTTATTAAATGTTTGCATTTAAAAAAAAAAAAACCTTGAGTTCACACCCTGATGAATTGTGCTGCAGATGGTTATGGTGAGAACAAAAGTCTTTTTCAGAGTCATGCTGTATTTCTGTAATCATGGGCATTATTCCTTGATGATAAAGACACAGCAGATTTTTGTAACATTGGACAACTGTTCCAAATTGACACACTGGTTACCTGAGAAGTTGTGTCACTTTTAATCACTATGAAAACTTCGTCTTGTGTTGAGGAACTGTTGTGTGTGCATTTTACCCAGGGTTCAAATTGTAGCACATGCTGGGCCAAACATTAACGGTACTTTGAAACAACCAGATATTGCCAGTGGTTACTGACTACATAAAATTGCACTTTTGCATGTGTATTTCTTAATCTTGTGCATGACGAATTTTGTGTCTTTTGCGCACAATCTTGTGATTGCTTTGGCACCTATTACTGTATTTGTCAAGGAATACTTTTTAATACTGAGGGAAAACTGGTCCCCATTTCACACCTCTGTGACTGAAATCTATGCTGTATGCAGCCATGTGACTTTTGAGAATAGTGATGTAAGTAAATAATATTAACAAAACTCCTGTGAGATCTGTTGCTAGTTATGTCACTATAGCATTGAAATGGAAAGTCATAGTGCTGTGTTTTGGTGTGCAGTGATATGGAAGACTGCTGTGCTGTTCATATTGTGCACAGATGTTTGGAGACTGACAAAAAAATGTTAGAGGAGTGAAGCAAACAGCAGTGTATTACATACATAGCGTATCTTCAAAGCAGTCTACCTCTTCTGCCACTAATGCTGCTATCATTCATGGTGCAGCCAGGTGCATACAAAGCAGCTGTTGAAGTCAATCATGTAACTTCTGGGTCATTTCATATAAACCTTTTTCATATGTTGTTGTATGCCATTGGCCATGTGTATTTTTCTGTACACATCTGTATTCACCATTCATGTTTGATAATCAGATTTGGAGGAACCAAAATTAATTTCCAATTATTCTCATTTTAAATTTTTATTGCGCACATCTAATTCATTAAGTAAGATCATCCAGTTGATTTTGTGTTCATCCCATTGATCTACCAAGTAAACCAGCCCATGCAGTAAAGAGCATGCTACAAAACTGATGGGGCATTTATTTTATGTTTTCACCATTACCCCACCACTCACTGTGTAATGCAGTTATTCCATCATTATCGTAATGTGTAATAAATTCAATAATTTATTATGTTAATTACCCGAGCGTTCCATCAGTTCTGAGATAAAGATTTACGTTGCAGTGAATGGAAGTGATCACGTGATACAGTCTGGTCTGAACCTCCTGTGGACGGGATTCCATCCTGGAGACTCTCCACGACCAGTCTGCAGGAGAAGTCTGTCTCTTCAGCAAAAAGGAGACTCTCCCAAGAGTAATGTGAAGCGAAGCAACTCACCTCGGTCTTTCAAGAAGAATCTGAAGTGAGTGTTAGACATTGTTTAATATACATGCTAGTCCTGGAGTGTGGAGTGCTATCTAAATTGTATGGTATATAGTATGAAATTAATTTCACATATTTAGACCATGCAGCTGAAGAGGAGCCTCTTCTCCACTAGTAATAGAAAAAAATTCATTTTATGAAACTTTGTTTTTAAAAAGACTCATGGTCATTGTACAGACTAAGAAACGTGCTTATCAAGGGGATGAGTAATTAAATTTTTTACATTTATGTGTTATTCCTTTGTCAGTGAGTCATTGAAGTCCATTACACAAGGCCCATTTAATAATGGCAGTATTGAACTGGAGTGCTTGTCACATGAGAAGGCAGACATCCAGGAAGACATGGGCACACAGACTGAAACAGAGCAGGATGACAACAAGGAGGCAGAACTTCAGAAATCTCTGTCATTTGGGGACCGGGATGCTGATGCCAAATCTCACAGTTTTGGGTATGTTTGATTGTGTGCAACCTTTCCATTATTGCCTTAGTGTCATGTGTTTCAGTAACATCTTTCTTACATCTCATAATTTCACATTCCAAATACACATCATGACTGGCTGATACAAATGAATTTTTCTGGTTGAGGTGCTTTTTTGTTGCATACGCATGCAGAACATGGTAACAGTAAAGAGTTACTGAAGTTGTGTCCAACTTGAATGCTAATAGACCACCCATTGCCAACTGTTCACTGCTTCTTGTGTAACACATTGAGATATTAAGTAATATTCCATGGCCTTTCGATCACACTGAAGTATCCAGAAAAGTATAAATGCCTGAAATGCTTAAAAGTTATGTATGTGGTGATTACCTGAACCCAAGATTCGGTCTCACTTTTAGTGCAGCTTCAGGTTTTTATACTACATTTGATTGATGTTCTCTATATTTGGAGGTTGTCTCCCCATCTTCCTTCTTTTTTCTCTGCAACAGTTCATTTTGTGGATTAATGAATACACAGAGAATTACTTTAGTTTCCTTGAAACTCCAAAGACATATCTGCAAATGTGTATTGTACATAAAGGATCATGACATGAAATCTGTGGAATAGTATGAAATTCAGCCAGTGCAGCGTGTGTATTGAGTGTTACAGCATGTTCATGTCACATATTTATTATATGTCATTAAAATTTAGCCTTTGATTTTCCATTGGTACCAGAATTAAATCACATTGTGATCTGCAGCAGACTGAAATTGCATAAGAGGGGCCAAAATTGGCTGTTGGCAGTACCTGATACTTGGCATCATCAGCATCGCAATGTGCGTTACAAATATATGATCGGTGCTAGAGAGTTAATATTACTTTGGTGTCATGCTGAATGCTGTGTTGGCATTGGTGAGAAGTGAGGCTCTGACACAAGGGAACTGCTATGGATGTTAACAAATAAACTAAACGTGGCTGCAGTTTTATAATTTTTAATTTCTTACTTAAATTTGTGCATTTATTCTTTAATGTTTCTGAGACAACATGCACGTTGCAGTCTTTTATTTATAGTTTATTTCAAGGTAACATCAATAACTGAGAGTGTACAGTGTTGAGTGATGGAAACTATTAATGAAGGAATTGGAAAGAATGTGAATGGAAGCAGTCATGACCTATTTTAATGCTGCACAGTTGTGGCATTTACCTGGAGGGATAGGGGAAAACCATGGAAACAGGATTGTCATTGCTCTGTATGAGAATTATAGATTGGAACCTTCTGTGAAGTCACAAGTTGTAGCAGTTGAGCCAACTTACTTATTTGCATTTTGTATTATTTGTGATGGTATAATTACTTACCACATGCTTTGGTATGTCTCTTGTTTCCCGCTCTAGTTCTCATTATTGTATTACTTGATTTGTGAACAGTGCTGATTCTACTCCACCGAGCCTGTTACTTAGTGGATTCAGCTCACCCAAGAAGCTGTCCAGTCTTCTAGATTCACAAATAGCTGCATCAAGGAGTGAACTTGTCAGATTAGAGGAAACAAAGAAATTGCAGGTAATATGTTACTGTTTTTAGTGATTGGCTTCTTGGGATTTAATTTAGTAATTTTCATGTTTAGGCATATTCTAACCATTTTCTGATTGCAATATTGCAGAAATGTTGTAGGAATTTTACACACCACACTGAGATCTGCTGTATAGTTTTTAGATTATAAACATATTCCCTATCCTCCGTCCCTTCCACCCACTTCCCCTCCCAAAATTTAATATAACTTTTTCTGTAAGCATGCTCTGTCTCTCCTTCACAGTTCACGCTCACAGGTGGGGAATGAATACATGACAAAAGAGGAACAGGAACCTACATGTTATGTATTTGTGAATCACATCACAGCATATCATTTAGTACGTGGTACCGGGTTGTGCAACTTACTACTTCAATTCAACTTGCTTATGATCAAGTAGTATATGCCTTCCCCTGTGAAGTATATAGGAAAAGCAATCCCACTACAGGCCTCTTACAGGCTCAGAGGTTCCCAGGAGGTTGAAGCTCCCAGTTTTCAAAACAGTTGGCACATGAAGGTGGTAAGGTTGTCAGCCCTATGTGCCGTACACCTTTACCTCCCAGGAAATATTCCTGGTACTCATTTCTGTTAGAGACTGAATCAACACCAAGGCCCTAGTGTGGCCAGAATGATTATATTAATGAAAAAGTGAAGTATAGAGACTTGGAAGGGATATACTATCTATTTAAGTTTATCTGAAGTAGTAGTGTTTTACTATGGTATTTGAGATACCTCACTTGTTTAATCCAAGACTGTTATTGCATAAAACTTGCTGTTTTTCCAGTTGGAGTGTGAGACCCTGAAGGGACAACTGTCTGCAGTGAGTGAAAAGTACAATGCTTTAGTAATAAGGCATATGCAGTATAAATCCAAGCGTAAAGCTCAAGTGGAAGATCTCAGGTTTGTATTGTGTAATTTATGTGTCGAATGTAAAGGTGTAATGTTAGAGTAATATGACTTGCTTTAATTTTTTTTTTTTTATCAGGAATAGGCTGGATGTTGAATTAAGTTCTCTGCAGTGTCAGGTGGAAAATCTACAGTCACAGTTGACAGTACAGAGAAAAATGCTGACCACAGAAGAGAATTTCAGAGAGAGAGTGGAAGCAGACTATAGACAGCTACAAGAGGAGAAGAGAACCCTGATGGTAAAGTAAGTAATTCTTTGAATTCAACTCTTGTGGTAGCAAAACTATATTTCGTATCCTTTTCTGTGAATAGCCTGAATTTTTTCTGTATCCTCATATTTAGCAGCTGCTCCAGGAGTTATGTATCAGGTAATTACAGTAAAATTCCTTTAATCTGGCTACTGATAATCTGAAAATCCTGTTAGGCACTTGAGGAAAATAGTCCCAAGACTGGATATGTATGATCTGTGGCTGGAAGTTTCACCTTTGGTGACCAATTCTGTGACTTTATCTTGTGTTATCTGGACTTCATGGAGTCCATTGAGGTACTATAATGGCTTCAAGAGATTTCAAGATGAGTAAGCAAGGCACTGTCAACAAGAGGAAACACATAAATTTAATGATTTCCCTGAAACCTGGAATGATTTGGAGATTTAAAAGTAGCTATAGCCAAAGTGTTATGGCTTCATACAACATTGCATTATCAACTTTCCAGGACTTAAAGAAACAGCAGGACCATTTGTAATTGTTTGTGGCATTGAGTGAAAGTGTGAAGGGCCTTTTCAAGTGGCAGGCATTGAATCAGGGCAACGTGTTGTTTGAGTAGTTTACAGCAATACATTCAGAAGGAAAACCTGTGACTGGGTCCATGATAATTGAAAACCTAAGGCTGTTTATGATTTATTCGCTAAGGCCTGGTTGCAAAATATAGTTACTGTCTTATAATCTGAAGTATCTGATAATCTGACACCTGCCTGGTCCCAAGGGGGCCAGATTAATGGAATTCTACTGTAGTCCCTTTGTAAGTTGATAGTGGTGATATATCTACTCCTTCTGAATAAACGAGTTTTGGAATAGAAGAATATCACAGAGGGTAGATGTGGGGGAACACAATATTCATGCTTTTCTGTACTTACAAAGCAGAGTGAAAAAAAGAAGAGTCACAATGGAGAAACGAATTTCCATAGTGTGATTTCTTAGGACAATTGGGGAGAAGTTTTATCCCTGATTCTGGGAGGCGTATAGAAAGTATACAAATTACCTTTCTTCCACTCTGTGGTCTTCATTGGTTGGAAACCTCACCCCCTGCAAGTAGAAAATCAGTGATATGGCATGCATTGCAGTTTTGGTATGCTGGGTGCCTGCAAGTTGGCGTAGAATAATGAAGAAATCTTGTCACTCTGCTTTCTGGTAGTCACTGTCAAATAAATAGGTTTCAAGTTTCTGGTGTGTGAAGATAATAAGAGCAGTACAGTTCCTTAACACAGAGATTGTGTATCACCCTATTGCCCCCAGAAAAACATTTTTTATGTTTCTGGCTCCTTGAAACATTTTTCGTTGTTTTCTTTCCCCAAAGGTATTTTGGCCCCTTCCCTCCCAGAAAGTTGCACACAGTCATTTTCTTTGCTCTTTTCCCTGTATCTATACCCTGTTTGCCCATACACCATACCAAGATGGAGGCAACAAGTTCCTCCAAAATACTGGTAGCCAACTACTGGATTACATGGCATGCCATTGCGGAAGAGAATAATCTTCAATATGTTCTAAGTTTTCTTTAGTCATTCGGAAAACAGGTTGGTTCCTCCAGGACACTATAGTTGCTGTATTATGTACAGGTTCCCTCACTTGTCAGTGTTGTCTTCATTGCAGCTTCTCAAGGCATACAGAGTAATGTCTGAAAGGTTGTTCTGGCATTGTACATTCTCATTTTAAAAACATGGACAGACATGCATGTTACACAGAATTCTGTGTAAACCAAATATCACAAGAGTTACTGGTTTTAAAATATTTGTAATTACCAAACTCTGAGAGAAATTTCAGATATTGTGTTTGTTCCCGTTTTCACTTTTCCTGCTAGTAGTTACAGGTTTAATTAATAATTATGCCACTTTCTGGAAGGTTTTTGGTCTTACATTGAACCTTGAGTTTGAATCCTATCTCTTTTTCATGCATATAGGGTGTGTGTGTGTTTGTGTTTCATGTCTTTTTAGTTTTCTACTATAAGAAGTAAAAAAAGTGAATGTGTATTTTTATGAACACATTTCTCCCCAGTGTCATGCGTTTGGAGGCTTCAGTGCGTGAGAAAGATAGAGAATTGTCTGTACTTGGAAAGAAGATAACATTGTTGGAGAATGCTAATTCAGACCTGCTCGCAAAGGTATTGCAGCTCAAATATTCTTCAGGAAGGCAACATGGAGCTGTTCCAAAAAGCAACAGTATTGAAGGAGTTCTGACTGACTTGGGTACAGTGTAGGTTTCAGCAAGAAGTAGATGCACCATAATCCTTTAATTCAGAGAAACTCACATGACCAGAAGTTGACTAAGTATTAATATAGTGTAATAACCAACTTCATAGACAAGAGTCCTTGAGAGTGTAGTAGTTCAGCTAATCAAAAAACCAAACAGTTCATTACAATGTTTATGAGAACCCACTGCTGTCACTACCATGATATTGTGACCACACTCTCCCATTTGTTTCTTTAACAGCCATTTTAATATTATCCTCCTGTAATATTTTATAAATATTAGTAATATACAGTATTAGTCTGAATAAAGGGTGGTGCTTAACATAAGGCAATCCCATCTTTCCCATTCAGGTATATAGAAGAAAAATTCAAACTTTGAAGAAACACAAACTCACACTGTGAGTAAAGCATGGAATGTACTACATTGCAATTAATACTAAAGCTTTTACTGGAGCACTGAATGAGAAAGAACAGTGCTATAGTATGCCTTATTAGTCACTATTCTCTAGGAAATGACATGTCCCAGCCATGTTACTTGGAAATGCCATAAGTCCTTAACAGGGACGGTGTGTCTTTAAGGATTGCAGCCCTCCTAGAAATCCTGAGAAAAATTAAAATAAATGTCTGAAAAAAGTATTTGTTAAGAAATACATACATTCTTTAAAAGAATATGAATGAAATCATTTTAAATTCAAATAGTCAGTGATGGCCTAAAAGTGCTATGGTAAGTGTTTGGGCCATGTGTTGCCATACATTGCACATTGGGTCAGCACATCTAGGCTGAGTGGTAGGAACACATTCACAACTATGTTGTGGGATTGGCTGTGTTTGCAGCTGAGAGAGGGTTTAAAGGAGTACTTTTATGTCTGTTTACCTTGTCTAATGTCTAAAATGCTGGATTTTTTATAGCCATTCTTTACCTAGATATTTTCAAAGTTGTATTTTTGAATGTTTTAATTTTAGTATTTGCAATTTTAAGATAAAAATGAACAAGAACAGTGTTAAGTGTTTAACCCTTAGCCGCCGGAATTAAATCCCCCAGCCCCTGACCACTTTAATGGCTGTTCAGCTGGGCTCACTGCACGACATATATATATATATATATGTCGTTTGGCGGCTAAGGGTTAACAGGGCATCAGTTTTTTAGTTACCTCTTACCAAGAAGTTTCGATTAAGAATTTAGGTCATATAACACCTTATTTATATGTTTCTTAGTTATTATCAAACCTAATGCAAACATATGTAAGAAATTTAACCTTGCTGTATATGCTAAACATCAATGGTTGAGTGGCTGTGCTGAAAAAAATGATCCATTAGGCCTTTTCATTACTCATATAATAATCCTGGACCCATTCCTACCATAAGAAAGTCCCACAGGCTGCCACTGGCACATAATTGCAGTTGATCTCATGCTTGCATCTGTTTCAGTTATTTCTAGCTGGGCTAATGTCGTATGTTAAGTTGTATTTTCTGTGATCATCAGTCTTCCTCTGAAATTAAAGGACTTTGGATTGACGTGGTCTGTGAGAATCTACCAGCATTGTGAGTATGTTTTCAGATTAATGCAGATGTCATCAGAACAGAAAACAATAAGAGTGCTGGAGATTTCATTGTGACAGGCATAAGTAATTAAATACTGCCAGGCGTGAAATGAGGCTAGTGATAAATTTTCTGGTTGCTATAAACTTTTGCTGTGTCTAAGACCTTGTCCTTTGCAATGATAAGTATATGTGCTCCTTTTTGTCTCTTCCACTGATGCAATGTTGAATGAAGTTAAAACTTCTGGAAGTGTTAGCACTGTAAACGGCCTCTTGATGAATTCTGTATTTCGTCATGGTCTCACTTCTAGTCATTATAATTTTGTGTATAATGTGATATCTCTCTCCCTCTTTCTCTATATACAGTATATATATATATATATATATTTATTTATTTATGTATATCTTGTAATATAACACTTGGCATCTTTGCTCATGCTGGTTATAGCTGCAAGTACCTATTGAAGAAACATTCCAATACAGCATGTTTGGAAAACAAATAGTTGGTGTTATGGAAAAAGTCATCATCAGCAGCAGCAGCAGCAGCAGTAGTAGTAGTAGTAATAGTAGTAGTAGTAGTAGTAGTAGTAGTAGTAGTAGTAATGGCTTACTTTATCCACTACAAACCTGAATGCCAAATTTTTGTGACGTATTGGCGCTGTTGAACATAACCTTTTCAGCAGGGCTTGGTCTATGAACTAATCAGACAGGGTCATTTATATTAACTCTGTTCCATATTAGTGTACTGTAATGTGTCAACCGTGGCATGAATGTAAAATTCTGTATCACCATCACTGGTAACATATTTGAACCTCCATCACAAATGAAACCTGTTTGTTAAATTTGTAATTTTAGCTGCATAATAAATTCCTGTATGTTTTTACACAGAGGTCAAACTGGTCAGCTATTATTCTAGGGACTCACTTGTGGTGTGGAGGATGGTGTTTTTAATGTCAGTAAATAAGTGATCAGATACTCTTCGAGAAAATTCTTTGCCAACTGATGAATTTTCTTGTAGGTGAAATGGACAGTACAGGGTTTGATTCCCAAGAGATTTTTTCTTCCCCAAAAATGTCAGTATTGGCTCTGGGGCCCACCCACCCTCTTATTTAATAGATACTAGGTTTATTTTGTGGAGGTAATGCAGCTGTGGCATTAAGTTTCCACTCACTCACATCTGGTACTGAGGTTAAGGACAACTGGAGCTATAGTGCTGAGTTTCCTGTATGTGTTCAGAGTGTGGACAGGGAGAACTTTGCCATTTCTTGTAGATGAAATTGCAAATATGTATTGTATTCTTATAATAAAACCAACTAGATACACTAATTTCTCAAATTTATTTTTGGATTAAAACTCTACATGTTTCAGACAGTTCCTCTGTCCATCATCATACAGATTTGCTGACAGCTGTCAGCAAACCTGTATGACATCTGCCATTGCTGTGTGCACAGTGAAAAACTCCTGATGATGGACAGAGGAACTGTCTGAAACATGTAGAGTTTTATTCCAAAAATAAATTTGAGAAATTAGTGCTTATAGTTGGTTTTATTATAAGAATTTATCATGATGTACGGTCACCTGAACGTCAAATATGTATTGTGTTTGTTGAGGCCATCTAACAGTTAATGTCATCTGTCAGAGACTGAGTAATTACATCCTTTCTTAGTGAACAATGAACACATTAAGTCAGTCATCAACACTCTTACTGTTATACGTAAAAATGTAAGCTCTGTTGTCCACACCAGAAGGCATACAGGGGGAGTAGAGGTATAGCACCACTCATTCTGAACTTCAGCAATAGATGGAGGTGAGTGGTTAATTTCATGTCCCACTTGCCGTGTGTCTGGGATAGGACCTCTGTATACCTCAATGTGTGGTTGTCTTCAGGCCAATCTGGGCATTTTGGACAAAAGAAAGGTCTCTTGCCCCTGCCAGGATGCAGACCTTAGACCTTCCAGCCCGTAGTCCATACGCTGTACCAACTATGCTACTCTGGCTTGCCATGTTATGTGTATTGTATATTACAAATAATTGCCCCAATTCTGAAAAGATTTATTTTTGCTGCGTTGTTTGACTCCGTCCAGTCATTTTGCTGTTCGGGCAGATTATTTGTGAACTTGTGAATGAGAAGACACGTGTTGTCCATCTTGAGCTGTAAAGCTCATTCTGTAGCCAGCATTGTTACAAATTAAGTGCAGAAAAGCTGGTTGCAAAAGAGACATCAGTTTAAATGACCATGACATGTGGAATAAGTACTTTAAATCACTTTTTATACTCATGTCATTTTGGGTTTACTAAAGAATAAAGCCTTATGTTTACAGATGTTTAAATTGACACTCTGCAGCTTCAGAACACTGTCCATTATGTTTTCACAAAACTGTTACTGATATAGACATATCATTATTGTCAGCTACTGTACATTGTAATGAAAAGTGTTATGTCAACTTCTGCATGGCTCAGCTAACATGTAATACAGGAGCAGTCTTTATTTACACATTTATGTAGTTCAGTAAAACCTGAATTCGTAATTTGCAAGATGAGTGGTAATTAAAAAAATTACCATATCTGTCATACAAGTCTTGGCCAAGACTATAAAATCGTACCTCAGTGTGACATTATTTCAGTTGCTATACTTGTGCCTGTTTTGTCCTCATCATGTGTACCATAAAACATTTTATTTTGTTATGGTTGTGGTTGGGGTTGAAGGCACCAAATCTTTATAACCACTTATTTTTATAATGTGCCAAAGAATCTGAAACCTTGTTGAAGACCATTCTGTCAAACTTGGTAACTATTATAGTCATGTAAATAATTAATAGAAATTTCTTGTCGTTGCCAAGGATAAAGTACATTTGTGAAAATGTTGATAGAAATGTACATTATAATAAAAGAAAATATGGAGTACTGGTGTTTTATTGTAACTTACCGTTGTCATGTTTACTTCTCTGAAACAAAAGATAAAGGAGGGTGGAATGAGTCTTGGTGAAAGTGTTGAATTGAGTAGGTGTGCATGTAAACTGGATTGGTATTTGTCCGACATTTGAGGCTCCTATAGGACGAATTATTTGATCCCAGTGGCCGCACAGTCTTAAGTGGCGTGGGTCTCTGGCTGCTCACTTACTGGGATTGCGGGTTTCAATCCCACTGGGGGCATGGATGTCTTTCTGTTGTGAGAGTTGTGTGTTGTCAGGTGGAGGTCTCTGCATCAGGCTTGTCACTCATCCAGAGGAGTCCTACTGAATGTTATGTGTGTGAGTGTGATCATGAAGCCTTGATAAAGAGGAGGCCCTGGCTTACTTGGACTGCAGTACTAGAGGAAGCGGATTGGCTTGAATTAGGAGTACTGCCTGCTGGACATTATGTTAAATATGGCAGGCCTTGATAACATCCCTCTTAAGGACTAATGTGCAAATTTTTATTGTGTATAAGTAATATTCTTCAAGAAACAGAATGGTTTTAAAGTGTGAATGTTTTTAAAATGAAGTTGTTTGTCTACAGTTGCATGTGAACACAGACTCTTTTAAATCAGATTGCCAATAAATGAGCAGCCAGAAAAAGAGCATACTTGTCATACTTGCACTTCAAGAATTAACCAATACAACACAATTAAATTTTTGTAATATATAGTTCAATAATACAGCTGCACTGTTTAAATTAGTAGTTATGGGAGTATAACATCGGCAGAAAGTCGGAAATTAGCATAGACCTATTTGGTCTCCAGTGAGTACTGGTCTGGTGCATTGTCCACATTTGTGTGAATGAATATGGATGAATTTATGAACTTGTTCGGTGGTTATCTTTAAATAAGGAAGACATATTGATGTCTTTCATTAATGGACTTTTTTTTCTCATGGCATGCCAGACCTAGTGGGCCTAGGCCTCCTGTGAGGTTCCTCTGTCACACTCAGGCACACCACACTATGTAGGACTTTTTTGGACGAGTGATCAGCCCGTTGCAGAGACTTCTATCAGACAACACAGAACACTCGCCAGAGACAGACATCCATGCCCCCGGCGGGATTCGAAACCGAAGTTCCAACAAGTGAGCGGCCATAGACACAAGCATTAGACCCCACGGCCACTGGGATCAGCGGTTAATTGATTACAGCACCGTGACTCTACGTTGGCACTGTTTACTAAAAAGTACCTCTTGTTTTCAGGACAGTCTTATTTAATGCTAACAAGAACAAAAATAAACGACATGCAGTTTAACAAAAAGTAAAAAAAAAAAAGCAGTTTCGCAAAATTCGCATTGTTGAGTACACAAACTGCAAGTAAAAGATCCTTTAATTTTA
>Ga0209755_10004320_pt1 | contig 16909 bp, 17 predicted proteins | sample TergutCo191P1_FD_187301 | JGI IMG/M metagenome (GOLD analysis project Ga0209755, IMG submission 187301) | Cornitermes sp. P1 segment gut microbial communities from Petit-Saut dam, French Guiana - Co191P1 (SPAdes) (version 2) | ecosystem: Host-associated > Arthropoda: Insects > Digestive system... | reverse complement strand
TGTGAGTGGAATAAACCGCGCATTTATACGGAAACAGCATCTCCACGGTATCAATAAACCCGTTGTCGGCATGGTCGGCATCAAGGGTAATCCCTGAACGGCTCTCCACCGTGTCCTTTTTGCGCCTGCTGCTTTTCAAGTGACCGAGGACATAACCGCCCACGTCCTTGGCGGCGTCGCGCTTGTCTTTGGTAAACTTCATATACTCAGCGACCGTCTCGGTCGTGCGGCGTGTAACCTTGAACCGCCCACATAATTCATTGAAAGTGGTCTTTTTGTTAACCCACCGCATGGAAAAACGGCTGTCGCCGTATGCGATTTTAAGTTCCATTATTTTACACCTCGCATTTATCGTTGTAATATTTGATGGGTATCCCGCGCTTCTGTGCCTTGATGATTTCGGCGGACATGCCGCTTGAGATTTTGTTGCCGAACACCCAGAGTTCGTCGCATTGCAAAAGTAGGGTCAGGGCAAAGGACAATCCCAACTCCCGTTGTTCCGGGTCGTTGTCGTCCAAGAACTGCGGAAAGAGCAGATGGGGCGCAATTGGAATGCACCCCTTGGAAACAGCGAACCTGCAGTAGACTCGTGCCTTTGAAACGTTATATTCCGTTTCACCTGCGTATGGCGAAGCGACATAAACAATCGGTCTAAACTTCTCCATAGCCGCTCCTCTCCCCAAGGAACAGGTTTATAAAATACTGCTGCCCTTTGCCTGTGACCTTGGTGGTCTTGCTGATGGTGACGTGGCCGTCCGAATGGGTGATGGCGGTTTCCTTAACCCTGAACAAGCCCAACTCCATCGCCCTCTGGGTCGGCGCGTTATAATCCGTGCCTTTGCGTTTAATCAGGAAGCCGTCCTGACGGAGTCTTTCAAACAAACGGTTCTGACCGATTTCGATACCGTTACCCTTGAGGATTTTCGCTAACTCGCCGATAAGAATTGTGCCTTCGGATACCGACACAGCGTCGGCAAATACAACCTTGGGTTTGTCGGCAATCGCTTGGAGCATCAACTGTTCCTTGGCGGCGCGCTCATCTTTGAGAGCTGTCAGTACCGTAATCCAAGCGTCGGGGTCGTTCATCAACTCCTCCAATTTGGCGGGAGTCATATAAGCGCCATGCTTGCGGATGGAGGGCAGCACCTCATGGGTAACCCAGCGTTTGAACTTTCTGGCTTCAGGCTTGTCGGAGCGTAGGATGACATCATAGAGACCGCTTTCGTTAATTGCGTACATTTCGCGGGTCTGACCACCTGACACGAGTTTGATTCGGGTCAGGTCGTCGGCGTCTAATCGCTCCGTTACCTTGTTTGTGTCCGATAAGCCCAGAACGTCACAGACATCTTTCAGCACCCAAAAAGTCTCGTCACCTTGGCGTGCTGTTCTGATTTGGTTTCCTTCGTAGGAGAATACTTGCATCTCGTTCATAAAAATACCCTTTCCGAAGGCTTAGTATAGTTGTGCCTTCAACATAAGCCACCAGAAAGGGTTAATTTTGCGTGTGAAATGAAATTTGTTTAATCTTTTTTATAAAACGGGCAATCGAACCCATCGGCAAGGAGTAAAAGCCCCTGCGCCCAAGGTGGTGTCCGGCTCATCTGTTGGCATAGAACTTCGGTGGACATCCTTTTGTCGGCTTCGATGACGATTTCATCATGGACGTGCATCACGATGGAGCAATGCCGAAGCGTCCGCATGGCATGGGAGAGGATATCCCGGCTTGTGGCTTGCACGATATTTTCAACGAACTTGGGTCCGTAACTTTCGATGCGTTCCCACTTCTTTGTGCCGCCGACTCCTTCGTAGGTCACGCAGTCAGAGCCGAACTGGTTTTTACCGATGCGTGGTTTTACATAGGAAAGCCGTCTGCCGGACGGTAGCGTTATAAACAGCATCCCGCTCTGCCAGCCAAAGCGGATGCCGTGTGTTTCGGTGGCGGTTCTATTCCTGACCGCTGTAATGGCGGCACGGTCTACATCCCACCAGAACTTGACGATGTTTGGATTTGCCGACCGCCAAGCGTTCACGAGCGGTCGAAGTTCATCCTCCGACAATCCCATCTCCAAAGCACCCATAGCCTTAAGCGCACCGACCGAGCCGCCATATCCAAGGGCAAGTTCAGCTATTTTGCCTTTTTGCCGGAGCGGACTGCCTTTGGTGACTTCCTCAATCGGCACGTTAAACATTTGGCTTGCGGACGCTTCATAGATTTTGCCGTGGGAGGCAAAGACCTCGTTTCGCCACCGCTCCCCTGCAAACCAAGCAATGACGCGGGCTTCAATCGCCGAAAAGTCAGCGACAACCATTTTAGTGCCGACTTTTGGAATAAAAGCCGTGCGGATAAGTTCGGACAAGACTTCCGGCACGGAATCGTAGAGGATTTCAAGGGCATCAAAATTTCCGCTGCGGACAAGTTCCCGTGCCTGTTCTATGTCGGACAGATGGTTCTGCGGAAGGTTCTGCATTTGAATGAGCCTGCCCGCCCATCTGCCTGTACGGTTGGCTCCGTAGAATTGGAACATCCCCCTCGCGCGTCCATCGGCGCAGACGGCGTTTTCCATTGCCTGATACTTCTTAACCGAGGACTTCGCCAACTGCTGACGGAGCGTCAGGACTTTGCCGAGCGGTTTCGGCGCGTCCCTTAATAATTCAACGACCGCCTTTTTGCCGAGGGTATCGGTTTCCATTCCGTTATCGGCAAGCCACTGTTTCATCTGCGCTACGCTGTTGGGGTTATCCAGTTCGGTAAGCTCCTTCATTAATATGGTCAACTCGGAGCGGGAGCGGTCGTCAGCTTTGATGGCGCTGCGGACAAGGGTCTTATCAAGAAACACGCCACGGTCGTTTATTTCTTGGTCGAGTGTGTACTCGTCCCAAACTTCGTCAGGCACAGGAAACTTGGAGAGCCGCTCCTGAATGGAGAGTTCCGCTTCCACATCTCTGAGGTTATATGCCTTGAACGATTCCCATTTATCGGGAGCGTGTCCGGGTAGGTTTCGTGTACGATTTCCGTTTGCGGCAGTGGGCTTGCATGGAGAGCAGAAGTATCGGATGAGTTCCTTGCCCTCTGTGAGTTTTTGCTTTTCCAAACCAAGCACCGCTCCCGCGCCTTCAAGTGAGAGCGGCATACCCATGTAGGCCGACCAAACCATACTGCACCGCCACGATTCGGGATTTAAGAATCGCGCCAGACCGAAGACATCTGCGGAATGATGGTTGTCGGCAAAGGGGTCGAGGCTGATGCCCATATCCGACATATACCGTGACAGGCACACCCTCTCGAAGTTTGCGTTAAAAGCCCATTTTTGGATATTGTCGTCCGTCAAAGCGTCGAGGATTTCGGTGGGTATGCTCTCGCCGCTTGCAAGGTCGACAACCTGAACCTCGCCGCCGTCCACGGAATAGCCGAACAGCAGAATTTCAAAGTCGGGCGCTTCGGCATATTTATAAACGCCGCATTTGGCGAGGTCGTAACTGCTGAAGCTCTCAATGTCTATACTGAGTGTTTTCATAATCCCTCCATAACCGCAAGGGAGCGGCAGATGTCCCGCCGCTCCCCGCACTCTCATTATTTGGTTTAGTTGAGAAAATCTTCATCAACGTCGCTGGCGAAATCGTCCTCCGCACGGGACTTACCGCCGAGGGGTTCACCGTCGCGGATTTTTTGGAGGTTGTTCAAGCCGCAAGCGATGCCTTTATTGCCGTTGCTGTTGAAAGCGTAGAAGTTCACGCTTGCCCTGCCGTACACACCTGAGTAAACCTCCGAGCGGTTCAGGATTTCATTGCGGTCGGCATCCACCACACCCGGTGCGGTCGCGCTGTTGGCATTAATGAAATAAGCGTCGGCGTAAGCCGGGTCGTCGGGTCTTTCGGTGTCGCCATCACGGAGAGGGGTTTTCAGCGCGGCAAGCGGAGGTATGGACTTGCCGTTGCCTTTCAGCTTGGCTTCGCCTTCACGGTAAGCTGCTTCAATCGCCGCTTCTATTTTGGCGATGGTGCGGGTGTCGGACTTAGGGATTATGAGCGATACCGAAAACTTCGGGGACCCCCCATTAATACTTTTCGCTTCCCAAATGTTGGCATATGACCAACGGGTATCGGGACCGGTGATGACTTTCTGCGGGTTCTGAACCTGCGTATTTGCTTTGTTTTTCGTGTTAGACATTGGAATTGTCCTCCTTATTATCATTAAAATCTTGTTTGGCTGTGTTCATTGCCGGGCGTTTATCGCTCTCCGGCACAAGCGTCGGTTTGCCTTGCGGCTTTTCGACCAGACCGCCGAGCAATTCGGCGAATCTTGCCTTGCCGAGCGTTTTTTCCATTGCAGTGATACCCATGACTTTGTGTTCGTATGGGTCGAAACCCGCCGTACTGACGGTATCGGCTACTGCCGACTCGTTAATGTATTTACGGTTGCTTCTGCCCTCGACCAGTTTCCAGCCGTTCCAGTGCTTGCCGCTGAGAGCGGATTGCATGGCATAGTCCTTAATGTCGGAAGCCCAAGAAACAAGGTCGTCTATTTTGGCGAGGATGGATTCGATTTCGTCGTCCTCCAAAAGCGGCGGCAGCTTGAAGTCGTGCTTGGCGAGTTCGAGGTTTCGCTCCGCTCGCTTGCGGCAGTCGTGCTTTGCTTTGCAAAACTGACACCAATCGCCACAATTGAATTCACCTTCGCCTGCATAAGCAAGTTCGGCGGCGGGCTTTAGGACTTCCTCCGCCCACTGGTAAAGGGATTCTTTGAAAACCGTGTGGGTGCTGATGTTGTCCCGCCTTGGCTGGTAAACGGTCATGCTGACATGGTCGATGTCGTAGATGCCGTCAAATAACTCCAGCGCGCCCAAAGCGTATAACTTCATCTGAGGATTGTCATCGGCTTCCACCAAAACACCCTGACCATGCTTGTAATCCACAATGTGGAGTGTTCCATCCGCTATTACCACAGCGTCGCCGGTGCCAAAGCCCTCCTCGACATATTTGGAGAAGTCGAGCCGTTGCTCAATAAGCACCACCGGGTCGGCGCAGTTCTGCTTTGCCATTTCCACCAGTTCCATGATATAGGCGGCGTAGCCTGTGGCGCATTCATCCATTTCATCGTTGAAATAGGTGAGTTTGGTGGTAGGGTCTTTGGCTTTTATGCCGAGAGCGGACTTTAGCTTGTACTCGCCAAGGGTGTGAGCATCTGTGCCTTCTTGAGCATAGCTGCTGCCCTTGTCGTCGTACTGCTCACAGAGCCGAGCGGATGGTGGGCAGTTCATCCAGCGGTGGGAACTTGATGCAGACAATAAAGCGTGTTTACCCATTGCCCAGCACCTCGGCTTCCGCAAGTAAGTCGGCATACTTCGTGGGGTCTATCTCCGACAGCTTTGCCGCGCCATACTTTTCGAGCAGTTCTCGAATCTTTGCGGTATGGCCGCTGCGCGACTTTTCCGCAAGCACGGCGCGAACCTGCTCTAATGTGAGCGGCTTCGGTTTCGTGTCAGCCAGAGAGATTTGTTCCGCGTTTTCGGCTTCGCTTTCCTTACCGCTAAACAGAGCGACCAAGCTGTCTGCCACCGAATTAAGGCTTTGCGCCGCATTCCGTAAATCGCTGATGCAAAGGTCGAGTTCATTCATTTTCCCCATCAGGTGTTCCTCCTTCCTCAACAATGGACAGCGACTTCACGCTGTCGCCGGGGACGAGGATTGTCAGCCTCTGTTTTTCGCCGAGCAGATACCGAAGCACCCGTTCTCGGATGTTTACCTTGCGGCAACTGACAATCCCGCCGTTCGGCGGCTCCTTGGAAACGCCGACTTTCAATGTGTGTCCCATGTTCGTGACCTTCTTTCCGAAGGCGATTTTGTTTGGTGCCTTCGCTATAAGCCACGGGAGGAGATGGATTTTGCGTGGTTGGCGAAAATTTTCATTTTTCGTCGTTGTAAAGCCGTTTGAACTTGTCGGTAGCCTTGTTCGATTCGCGCATGATGGTAGATGGGGATTTACCCTCTGCTTTGGCGATTTCAGAGTAAGTGCGACCATCAAAGTGAATGGCAATAATAATGAAGCGTTCACGGTCGGTCAGTTTTCTCATAACACCTCTGACAGCTTCCGTCTCGGTGCAAGAGCGGCTGATGTCAATACCGCTGTCGAAGTAGCGGGCATCTTCAAATAAAAACGTGCTGAGTGGGGTGTGACGTCGGGTTTCTGCACGGTCGTTCTTTTGAATCTCATCATCAGAAGCGATAAGAAAGTCGTTGACATCTTCGTCAACCTCGACTTTAATAATGCGTCCGTCTGCGTCTTTGTAATTGATTTTCATGATTGACTCCTCTCGAATTCGGAGGAGCCTGAGCAAGCAGCCGGAACAAGCAAAAAGGACGAGCCTTAACGCATAGCTATAAAAGCTACTTGTCAGGCTCGTCCGTCATTTTTAATATCCGCCATTGATGTGGCGTTTGCGGCGCGCTCTGTTAAGTCAGATAACGCTATTCAGTTTTCGTATCCCAATGTCGGCTTTGCAGTCAGGATTGGGACATTTGGCGTAGTAGTCGGCTTCCCAACAATCGCCACCTCTCATTACATGAGTTTCCGAGTGCGTATCCTGTCCTGTATCAATCAATCGCTGAAATCCACAGGCTGGGCAAGGCAATCGTTGTCGGTAGTGCTGACGGTTTGACGTTTTCTTTCGCTTCTTTAACGGAAGCGAAGTGGTTTGATGCATGGGCAACACCTCCTTATCGTGTTCATGTTAGCGAACTTGCGAACATAGCTATAAAAAAATATGGAGAATCTTTGTGCATGGTAAAGAATCTCCACATGATTAGGGGAGTAGTAGGTTCAGGGTTTTCAATCTGATGCTCATTGAGGATTTTGAAACATTGTAAACAGCCGCCATCTCTCTGATAAGCGAGTCTGAATAATTGACAGGGGATAAAACGTTAATATCGTTTAACCCCAATTTGTCGGCAAGTAGCATTTTCACCGTGTTTGCAGGCATGATTAATGCCGCACCGAGCCTGTTGGCTTGCCATTCCCTGATTTCGTCATCTGTCATCGGTAAGCGACCGTTCTTATCTTCGACTTGATAAATGGTACACTTGATTCTCGGTATTTTTTCTCCGGGCTTTTGATAATAAAAGCGTGGATGCAGTATCCAGTGGGCGCACTCATGGATAATCGTAAAACGGGTTCTTCCCTCAACTTCACAGTCGAGGATTTCATTGTCGATAAGAATCCAGCCCCTTTCTACATCAAGCGGGATTTCTTTGGTACGGGTATCATTCCACACCATCAGAACACCATCGTTAAAACAAGTGCAGCCCAAAGTCAACCCGTCCTGCGACAGATTAGCAAAGTCGATTCTCGCGTTAAGGTGAAATTCTGCGAAATCATCAACATCCATCGCTTGTGGTGCAAGTAGGAGTTTTCCATCTTTATATTTTTGCAGGATTTCAAGCGCCTTGCTTTCGAGGCGTTCCGCTGAATAGATATGATACAAATAAACACCACCTTATTCTGATTGGTTGTCGTTCTTGCGGTTGATAAGGTCAATAACTTCCCGCCAACCCTCGTCAGAGAGTTTAGTTTCACGCGCCCTTCTGAGTGCCACCCTCGCCAAATCCTTCTCCATAATATATTCTGGCAGGTCAGAGGATACTGTTTTCGTTTTCGTCATAGCCGCTAAATCCAACATATGGTCTTTGTCATCACCTTGCAGATTTAATATTCTGGCGATGTCGTCCAGTTTCTTGTCCGGCGGGTAGCGACGTCCTTTTTCAATATCGCTCATATATGCAGGAGCGATGTCCAGTTCGGCGGCAAACCCTCTGAGGGTGAAGCCCTTTGCCTTACGCCGCTCTTCGATAAACTTCCCGAAGGCTATTTCATTTTCGTTCATCGCAGGTTCTCCTTTCGATTTGTGTTTATGTTCGCTAACATAGTAACATTATATCAAATCCAAGATGTGCTTGTCAACCCCTTGTTCGCTTAAATGCGTACATTTTTTTAGCTTCTATAACCATGTTCCTATCAGTGGTGGATTTTGTTAATAGTAATTAGTTTAACAACACTAATTAGAATGAAAAATAATGTTTTCAAATCTGTTGTAATTAAAATTACTATGTACTATAATAGAATATGTGCAAGTCTGGAAGGAGGCGGGGCGATTGGCTGAAAACAAAAAGAAACCAAAGGAACCGATTGAGCATATAAACATAGCTGAGTTCAATCGCGGACAATCCTCAAAGCTAATGCGGGATTTGGTCGCAGAGGATAAGGTGGCTTTTATACAAAAACACGGGAAGCCGATGGCAGTAGTTATCTCATACGAACGCTACAAACGCTTGCTTGAAAGAGAGGTAGACATTAATGAATATTAATGTTTCAGAAAAATCGAATTTTATATGGAAAATTGCCGATTTGCTTCGCGGCGATTACAAACAAAGCGAATACGGAGATGTTATTCTGCCGTTTACTGTGCTGTGCCGCTTGGATAGTGTCCTTGCCCCGTCAAAAGACGCAGTGATGGCTCTGCATAATAAAGGGATTTATAAAACCGAATACGCCAGATTAGCGGGTTTCCGTCAGGCTACCGGCGGTCTTAAGTTTTACAATATAAGCGAGTTTACGTTCGCCAAGCTGAAAAATGATGCTACAAACATCTCCGACAACCTCACGGACTACATAAAGGGGTTTTCGGAGAACGCCCGCACAATTCTGGAGTCCTTTGACATTTACTCCCAGATTGCGCGGCTTGACAAGGCGAACCTGCTTTATCTTGTCGTTAATAAATTTGTAGACGATATAGACCTTCACCCTGACCGGGTTTCAAATAATGAGATGGGTTATATCTTCGAGGAACTAATACGGAAATTTTCTGAGATGTCCAATGAAACTGCCGGAGAACACTTCACCCCTCGTGAGGTTATTCGTCTTATGGTTTCGATGCTATTCACACCCGATATGCAGAAAATCTGTCAACCGGGATTTATGGCAAAGCTGTACGATCCGGCAGCAGGCACAGGTGGGATGCTTTCGGCGGGTATTGAATATGCCGCCGAGCAGAACGATGGCGCAATGATAGAAGTCTACGGGCAGGAACTGAATGAAAAGACCTACGCCATTTGCAAGTCCGACACAATGATTAAGGGCAAGGGTTACGAAAATATCCATCTTGGAAATAGCTTCACGGACGATAAGCTGAAAAATGAAACCTTCCACTATATGCTCTGCAATCCTCCTTTCGGCGTGGAGTGGAAGAAGTACGAAAAATTCATCCGCGACGAAAACGAAGACCAAGGTTTCGCAGGTCGTTTCGGTGCGGGGCTGCCTCGCGTGTCAGACGGTTCGCTTTTATTCCTACAACACATGAGTAGCAAAATGATGGAGTATGACCCTGAAGCCGAAGGAATCAGCGGTTGTCGCCTTGGCATTGTTTTCAACGGCTCTCCGCTATTTACCGGCGATGCAGGAAGCGGCGAGAGCGAAATCCGTAAATGGATTATTGAAAACGGCTGGCTTGAAACCATCATAGCCTTGCCCGACCAGCTTTTCTATAACACGGGAATTTTGACCTATGTTTGGATTGTCACCAACCGCAAAAAAGGAATCCGTAAGGATAAAATACAGCTTATTGACGGCACTTCCTTCTTCGAACGCATGAGGAAACCCCTCGGCGAGAAGCGGAAAATGCTAAATGAAACCCACATCGATGACCTGACCACAATTTATGGTAATTTCGTGGATGGCGAGTTTTGCAAGATATTCGACGAGGACGACTTCGCTTATTGGAAAGTGACGGTCGAGCGACCGCTTCGCTTGAACTTCCAAGCCAGTGCGGAGCGTATTGAACGTGTCCGTGAGCAGACGGCGTTTGCCAACCTCGCAAAGAGCCGCAAGCGGAAGCCAGATGAAACAGCCAAAGAAGAAGCCGAAGGCAGAAAACAGCAGGAGGATATCCTCGCCGCCATCGGGCAGGTTGACGGCTCGGTGTTGTTCAAAAATCGCTCCGAGTTTTCTAAAGCACTTTCCAAAGCGTTTAAAAAGGCGGGGCTTGATGTAAAAGCACCAATAATGAAAGCTATCCTTGCCGGGCTTTCCGAAAAGGACGAGACCGCCGACATCTGCACCGATGCCAAAGGGAATCCCGAACCCGACACTGATTTGCGTGACACAGAGCAGATTCCGTTCAAAGAGGACATTGCCGCTTATATTGAACGGGAGGTCTTGCCATATGCTCCCGATGCGTGGGTGGACGAGTCAAAAACCAAGAAAGGCTATGAGATTCCGTTCACAAGACATTTCTACAAATTCGAGGAACTTGGTGATGCCAAAGAAACTCTGCAAAGCATCCAGTCGTTAGGCGAAAAGATTCAAAGCGCTATTTCGAAGTTATTTGTTTAGGGGGTGTGAGTGTGGAGAGATATGCCGAATACAAAGAAAGCGGTGTCGAGTGGATTGGCTTGCTTCCTGTTGACTGGAAAACTACAAGAGTGCGCTTTCTTTGCGATATAGCGACAGGTGATAAAGATACTGTCAATCGTGAAGACGATGGAGCATACCCTTTTTACGTTCGCTCCCCAAACATTGAGCGCATCAATACATTCACTTTTGATGGAGAAGCGGTATTGACGGCAGGCGACGGTGTTGGCGCGGGTAAGGTATTCCATTATGTAAACGGAAAATTTGATTACCATCAGCGAGTATATAATTTGCATAATTTCCGTAGAGTGATAGGTCGCTTTCTGTTTTATTTCATGCAAGAGAATTTCTATAAAGAAATTGAGCGTGGAAATGCTAAATCCACAGTTGATTCGATTCGTCTGCCGATGCTTCAAGATTTTGTGATTGCTCACCCGCAAACGGAAAATGAGCAGGAACAAGTTGTAGAATATATTGACCGATGTACTACTGAGATTGATTATTTAATTGCTGACTTCCAATCACAAGCCGAAATGCTTGACCGCTACAAGCGTGAACTTATCGCAAACACGATAACACACGGCCTTGATAAAAGCGTATCAACAAAGGACAGCGGTGTTGATTGGATTGGCGAAGTACCGACACACTGGGATGTTACAAAGACCAAGTGGATTTTTGAAATCGTGAAGCGGATTTACGGCAAGGAAGACCGTGATGTGCTTTCAATAACTCAGCGCGGATTAAAGGTGCGTGACTTGGAATCCAACGAAGGGCAGTTGGCAGAATCCTATGCCAATTACCAAGTGGTCAACGTGAATGATTTCGCCATGAATTCTATGGACTTGCTGACCGGCTGGGTGGATTGCAGTCCCTTTGAGGGCGTAACCAGTCCCGATTATCGGGTGTTCCGTTTCTTCCCGAAAAAACAGCAATGCCATAATTATTACAAGTATCTGTTCCAAATGTGCTACAAGAGCCGAATTTTTTATCGTTTGGGACAAGGCGTTTCCAATCTCGGACGATGGCGGCTTCAAGCCGACCAGTTCTTAAACATGAAGCTGCCGCAACCGCCGGTTCATGAGCAAGAGGAAATCGCAGCGTTCTTGGACAAAAAGACGGTGCAAGTTGACGGCTTAATCACCGACATAAACGACCAGATAGAAAAATTGAAGCAGTACCGCCAAATCGTGATTCACGACGCTGTCACGGGCAAAATCAAGGTATCGGAGGAACAAGGCTATGGCAGTTGATACAAAGGAACGTACCTTTGAACAGGAAATTGAATACTGGCTAACGAGCGGAGTGCCGGAAGCCGAGCGGTACGCTCAAGGAAATCCCGCCGACTTCAACCGTGATTATGCGATGGACACCAAGGCGGTTATTACCTTTGTCAAAGATACCCAACCCGAAGAGTGGCAAGGTCTTATTAAGCGTCACGGCAGCGAAAATGCGGCTGAGTCGGAATTTTTAAAGCGTCTAAACGCCGAACTTAATAAACGCGGCATGATTGACGTGCTTCGGCACGGCATCATCGACCTCGGTATTCCCGTTCGACTTGCTTATTTCAAGCCCGGCAGCGGCATGAACAAGAGCCTGTCTGCTCTTTATGATAAAAACGTGCTTCAAATAACGAGGCAGGTAAAGTACAGCCTTTCTAATGAAAACTCCATTGATACGGTGATTTTCTTGAACGGTCTTCCTATTATAACGATGGAACTCAAAAATCCGCTTACCGGGCAGACTTATAAAAATGCTGTCAAGCAATATGAAGATGACCGCAACCCCCGCGACCTGCTTCTCACGTTTAAGAAGAGGGCTATGGTTCATTTTGCCGTGGATACCGAGCAGGTCTGGATGACCACTTGGCTGCGAAAAATAGATACGACTTTTATTCCCTTCAATAAGGGGTATAACAAAGGCGCGGGCAACCCACCAATAGAAGGTGATTATCGTACTTCATATCTCTGGAAGGAAGTCCTGCGCCGTGACAGTTTGCTTGATATTCTGCACCGCTTTGTGCAGGTGACGAAAGACGAAAAAACAGGCAAAGAAAAGCTGATATTTCCACGCTACCATCAATTGGACGTGGTGCGCGAACTCGTGAAAAATGTCCATGAAAACGGTACGGGCAAAAATTATCTGATTCAACATTCGGCGGGTTCGGGTAAATCGAACTCCATAGCGTGGCTTGCTCATCATCTGTCGAACCTGCACGATGCAAATAACGAGGTTGTGTTCCATAGCATCATCGTTATTACCGACCGCCGTGTCCTTGATAAACAGCTTCAGCGCGACATCTATAACATGGAGCATAAACCGGGCGTTGTTGTGCGCGTGGATAGGAATGCAAAGCAACTCACAACCGCATTGGAAAAAGGCGAAAAAATCATAGTCTGCACCTTGCAGAAGTTTCCGTTTGTGGATGTACAGAAAGTAGCGACAGAGGGTAAGCGGTTCGCCATCATCGTAGATGAAGCGCATTCTTCGCAAACAGGCACGGCAAGTGAGCGCCTTAAAGAAGTCCTTGCTGACATTTCAGCACAGGGTGAGGATGCCATTGAAAAGAAACTGCATGAATATGCAGTAGAGGAAGCGAAGGCAGAAGCCGAGGAAAAGGATACTGACGAGGAAATCGCTGCGGAAATGGCGACGCACGGTCAACAACCGAACTTGTCCTTTTTTGCTTTCACCGCAACACCGAAGCAGAAAACCATAGAGATTTTCGGCACAAAGAACGCCGCTGGAAAGCCAGAGCCGTTCCACATTTATAGTATGCGGCAGGCTATTGAGGAAGGCTTCATTTTCAATGTTCTCGAAAACTATACGACTTATGAGACGTATTTTCAGATAGGCAAGAAAATAGCCGATGACCCGCTTTATTCAAAGGGACAGGCAAACAAGGCTCTCGGTAAATACATGAGCCTCCATCCGCACAACTTGGCTCAGAAGACTGAGGTCATCGTGGAGCATTTTCGCAGTCAGGTTCAACACCGTATTAGCGGCAATGCAAAAGCGATGCTTGTTACGGGTTCGCGCCTCCACGCCGTGCGCTACTACTTTGAATTCCTGAAGTATATAAAGAGAATGGGCTATAAAGACTTGGGAGTCTTGGTGGCTTTTTCAGGCGTGGTCAAAGATAACGAAACTGGAAAAATGATAGAATACACCGAAGCGAAATTAAACGAGTTTCCTGATACGGAAACTGCCGACAAATTCGCTACAGTGGAATATCAGGTATTGCTCGTTGCGGAAAAGTACCAAACAGGCTTTGACCAGCCGCTTCTTCATACGATGTATGTTGATAAGAAGTTATCCGGCGTAAAAGCAGTTCAGACGCTTTCACGAGTGAATCGCACTTGCCCCGGCAAGACAGAGACCTTTATTTTGGATTTCGTTAATAGCCGCGATGATATTTTAGATGCTTTCCAAGATTACTATCAGGAAACGGGCATCGCCGAAAGTACCGACCCCAACACTATCTACGATATTAAAAATGTCTTGGATAGCTTCATGCTCTACAAGGATAGCGAAATTAACGCCTTTGCAAAGGTGTTTTTCAAGGAGTCAAAAAGTCAAGGCAACATTGACTTGGCGAAACTGAACTCATTTATAGACCCTGCCGTTGACCGCTATAACGCTTTGACGGAAGAACAGGATAAGACGGATTTCCGTGGTGCGCTCACCAAGTTTGTCCGCCTTTATGCATTCTTGACGCATATCATTAGCCTTGGCGATGAAAAACTTCATAAATTTTACGCCTATGCAAAGTGCTTGATTCGCAAATTGCCTAAAGAAAGTGGCGACCGTGCGCCGGACATCGCGGGCGATGTAACCCTCCAGTATTATCGTCTCCAAAAGACCTACGAAGGCGGCATCATGACAGTTAACGAGGACGGAGTTTTATACAATAAAACTTCCGGCACAGGGCTTGTGCTTGAGGATGAGAAAGAAAATCTCTCTCAGATTATTCAAAAGCTGAACGAGCGGCTCGGCACGAATTTTACAGAAATGGACAAGGTGCTTGAACAATTCGTAAAGGATATGTCAGCAAATGCTGAAATGGTGCTGCGTTCCAAGAATCCGCTCGACCTTTTCAAAATCGTCTATGAAAACACGATTATGGATATTGTGTTGAGCCGCATGGAACAAAACCAAACGTTCTGCGAAAAGTATCTTGAAGATGAGGAATTCCGCAAAGAAGTAGATGGCGTTTTGCTTCCTCTCGTTCATGAGCGTTTATCGAAAATGTAGGGAGGTCAATCACAATGGCAAATATGCTGTTCACACCAGTGCCAAGAAAACTAAAGCACTTAATAATGGATGTCGAGAGCGGGAAACTCGGACTGCCGGAATTGCAGCGCGGTTATGTTTGGAAACCAGTTAAAGTCCGCAATCTACTGGATTCCATGTTAAAAGGCTATCCGATTGGATATCTGATGCTATGGGAGTCATCGGAAAGTCCAGATAAGAGTTCGCAAATTGGTGTGGATAACAAAGCCTATGCCTCCGCAAAAAGCCTTGTAATTGACGGCCAACAGCGTCTGACATCTCTATATGCGGTTATGCGTGGAAAAGAAATTATTGACGAAAAGTTTAACACAAAGCCGATAATAATTTCATTCAATCCGTTATCCCGTGAACTTAGAGTTGGCGACAACGGCACGAAACGTGGTGCTGAATGGATTTATGACATCAGTGAGGTGTTTCTCAACGAAGCGAGGAGTTTTGCTTATATTTCGGAAATGGTACAGTCAATTGCTGAGAGCCGTGAAAAGGCTGATGGAGTTCTTGCCGATAATGAAAAACAACTAATACAGCAAAACATTATTGATTTGCTTTCGCTCGGAGATTTCAGCATTCCAACTTTGGAAATAAATGGTGATGCTGACGAGGAGGATGTTGCTGACATTTTCGTGCGCGTAAATTCTGGTGGCACACCACTCGGCGAGGATGACTTCATTCTGACGCTCATATCTGTTTACTGGCAGGAGGGCAGACAAAAAATAGAGGAATTCTGCCGAAGTGCAAAAATGCCGAAACTCGGTACGGCTTACAATTTCCTCTTCCAACCGTCACCTACACATATTGTACGCATTGCCATGACTTTTGGTTTCAAGAGGGCAAGGCTTCGGTATGCTTATATGATGCTTCGAGGACGCGACTTCGACAAGGGCATATATTCCGACGACCTCCGAGTCACGCAGTTTGACAGGCTTAAAGCCGTGCTTGATAAAGTTCTGAACATTCAAGTATGGAAGGATTATCTTAAATGCGTGGAAGCCGCTGGGTTTATAACAAAGGCTTTAATCACCTCAGAAAATGCACTGGTTTACACCTATGTTATATATTTGATTGGAAAATTTGACTACGACATGAATGAATCAGCACTCCGCAAGCTTATAGCGAAGTGGTTCTTTATGACAGCTGTTACGGGTTATTATACCGGCTCACCGGAATCTGACATGGAGTCGGATTTAGCTGATTTGCGTTCAATTAAGACAAGCGATGCATTTGTGACAATGCTCGATGATAAAATCGCTGCCGTATTCACGGGTGACTTCTTTGATATAACGCTTCCCACAAGCCTTGCAAATTCCGCACCAAGAAACCCTGCATGGAACGGATATTGTGCCGCGCTCAATGTTCTTGATGCAAAGGTGCTGTTTTCTACGCTTCACACGAGGGAGTTGTTCAGTCCAACCGCCAATGGCACAAAAAACGCTCTTGAGCGTCACCACTTGTTCCCGAAAGCATATCTGTCAAAAATCGGTATCGCTGACGACCGTGACCGCAATCAACAGGGCAACTTTGCCTTTATCGAATGGAGCGATAATATTGAGATACTGGACACCAGCCCCGCAGAATATATGAAAGAACAACTTGAAAAAATCCCAGCAGATGAGAAAGCAGACGTTTACGCCAACCACGCTTTGCCTGATGGTTGGGAACACTTGGAGTATCAAGATTTTCTGAGGAAAAGGCGTGTCCTCATGGCGAAGGTTATTAAGAGAGGCTATGAGCGGCTAAAGTAGGTGCGGTTATGACACGACAAGAACTAATCGACTTTTGTCTGATGTTTCCCGCCGCCTATGAGGACTATCCGTTTGACGATATAACCGACCCCGGCGCATGGACGGTTATGCGCCACAAGACAAACAAGAAGTCCTTTGCGTTAATTTATGAGCGGAACGGTAAGCTGCGCGTAAACCTTAAATGCGACCCGTTTGAAGCAGACTTTTTGCGACAGGCATTCGAGGACGTGACTCCCGGTTGGCATATGAACAAGACCCACTGGAACACGGTCACGCTTGGCGGCGACGTGTTGGATGATGAGTTGAAGCGACAGATTGGCAGGAGCTACGATTTGATAAAGCCGAAAGCAATGAAACGTAAATCTTAGGAAGGAGGAGCGGTATGGGTAATGCAGATGTAATAATGCAATTCTGTGAAGCGGCTAACGAGCCTGTGACGGCAAGGCAGATTGTTGATGCTTGCTTTCCCGGCAAGCCA
>Ga0209755_10004319_pt1 | contig 16921 bp, 10 predicted proteins | sample TergutCo191P1_FD_187301 | JGI IMG/M metagenome (GOLD analysis project Ga0209755, IMG submission 187301) | Cornitermes sp. P1 segment gut microbial communities from Petit-Saut dam, French Guiana - Co191P1 (SPAdes) (version 2) | ecosystem: Host-associated > Arthropoda: Insects > Digestive system... | reverse complement strand
AGAGTGCTGTCCGTAGATGAAATAACGAAATGTAATGGTCCTCTGTAATTTCTAGTTACAACAGCCTTCCAGAACATCCAGTGCCAGATAAACCAGCTTTTACTATATGTGTGTGTGTGTGTGTGTAAAAACACACACACACATATAAGCACCTTTACTGCTCACAGCCATTAGCAGCACTCATGACTCACACTGACCTGAGAAAACACTTGATATCACGCCCCATATTCTTAGTTCCTACCTCATACAGAATAAACTATGTCTCCATTACTGCACACCACATATTAATTACATTTAATAACCAAACAAGAACTGTCTGTTGAGCCTGTATGTTACAAACATTACCTTAACATACATGTTTAAAAGGTTGTTGCCATTTTGGACACTAATATAATCCATTACAAAGATCTGCCAGTTGATGCTGTTTGAGGAAAAGATCATCATTCTGAAAAGCATATAAAATCTCTAAATACAACATGTGGCTCAAATCTAGAAACTGTTCATGTTGAAGGAGATGGTATGTGAAATAAACAATGCAGTGCAGCAGGTAAGGTGATGGGCGATTCAACAGCTAAGTTTCTTCCTGTTTCTCTACTTTGCTTACTTCCATTTTTTAATCATATATACTTAAATGCTCTTAACTTTAAGCACTTATTCTTAAAATTGCATGAAAAAGCTTCAATTCAAGCCCAGTGCAAAATAATTACACTAAATAATTAAATTATTTTATTGCCAAAAAAAGCTGTTCAAAGAACAGGCACTTTCACTATTCTGCAGTTACTGCAACAAAGAAACTCCTACATGCACATACACTTCAAACCAACACTAGGACTGATGGCCAGTCAGAACTCTTGTATAGCAGACAGTAAAGAAAGCCTCTTCATGGGTGGCATTTTCCTGTGTTAACTCATCATCATCATCATCATCATCATCATCACCACCTTCACAACAACAACAATAATAATCTCCCATGGTGCTGTCGCTCATTTTTGGGCCATGGCCTCCCTGACTGCCAAGGTTTTCAAATGATTAAGTTTTTAAAGATGAGGACATTAGCCTCACGCAATAATGCACCCAATGGGGGTACACACTTGGCCTTACGCACAACCCAAAACCTCGAGGTCCAGGGTCTCTCTCTCTTTGTCCGGTACCTCATTCAAAACCTGTCCAGCATGGGTGGTCCTACCAGAAGCTAGGCTGCTGCCTGCATAGCTTTCTGTGTTAATTCTTCAGTATTTACAAGCACTGATAATTTACACACACATAATTACAGAAACCTACACTTGCTTCCAAAATACACACAAACACACAGGTGGCATGTTCCATGTAATGACAGACACCCCAATTTTTATATTCTGTTCCCTGATGTGATTGTTCACTGCACACTTCGCAAGCACATGACTAATAATGTCAATGGTCTGAGAAACTCATAAAATAACCTTAAAGACAAACTTTTAAAAAAGAGAAAAACATACCATATAGTTTTTTTTTAATAATTACATGAAAAGTATGTCACTGTCTATGAAGGAAAAGACAAAACTAACAGCCAAATTCACTGGTGTTTCCAAGTCTAAGGTACTGAATGCAGCAAGGAATTAAAAGAAAATGGCAAATTACCAACATTACAAAAGGGGACAAAAACAGAACTGTTACAGGAAATGATAAGAATTTGTGAAGTGTTCAGTGAATGTGCTGCACTGAGCAAACATTGGGGGCATACCTGTTAATTAAACTGTTATAACATCCCTGCAGAACATTATGTTGACATTACATTTTTGTTCACCAAATGTAGTAAAGTACAAGAGTCGATCATTGCATGTTTTAAGGCTTTTGAGGCAATGTGGTTGAGGTCACAATACTTCTGGGATGTGACACTATATCAATGGGTAATTTGCTCCTAACATTTTGTGGCCATGTGGTAGTCTCAAAACAACAGGAATAAATTACCCAGTGATGGTGCATCACATCCCAGAAGAACAGTGACCTCAACACAAGCTTTTTCTGTGGAAACTGTCATTACAGTCAGAATCTGTCAAGTACTTACATTAAATTTTCAGCAAATATGCCACAAGGAAGACATAAGTAAGTGTTTGAAAGACATGCTGGCAATGTACTCCATTGTTCTGAACACACGCATCAAACCTTTTCACCATATTTTAAAACAGACCATTAATTACCACAATAATGCTGCCATTGGCAGCTTACAAATCTGAATGTATCACTTCACATAACAAAAGGAAATTCCTTTGATGTCCATTGCTGAAACATCTTCTATAGTGTGGCATTCACTGAAACGATTCATACACATACACCAACCAGTGTCCTCATGTACAGAATGATGTTAGTCACATTAATCCTGTCAGTGAGTAATGGGATGTGTGTCCATCTCCCAAACATATGATATCTGTACAATGAATGTTAACACTTTACCCAACATTCATACTGATGTATTCTGGATGCAGTCTGATAGGTGAGAAACACAGTTCCACCATCTTCAGGCTACCCTCAATATTGAAGCAGTATGTTGATTATGATGATATTTATTAACTGCAATTGGGTTTCCACCCAGTGGCAGTAGTTGGTAAATTTGTACATAAACAGAAAATAAACTATGTACAAGGGGAGAAACAATACACAAAAATACAAAAACAAAGAATGCACTAAATAGAAAGCAAAACATGCAAAACAAGAAAACAAACAAAAAAATATATTAAAATAATACAACAACAAATTAGAACATAACAAAGAGCGAAGAAATAAACCAAATAGCAATGGGACAGTGAGATAACAAGTTCCTAACAAAATGTTGGTATCCATTTTTAACAGGCTAATGGAGTAAATTCGAAAGACATAAAATCTTGTACTGTTCCACTCTGATCCAATTAGACACCAGCTTTCTACATATAAACTGGAAACTCAGTGCTGCAGTTTTAATGTCTCACCTGTGTGCTGCCATCCACTGTGACACCCTCTCTATCACCTGCCCAGCTAGCACGCCACTCTGCATAATTACGGGAGCAAACACACCGATACAACATGACCATGGTGTAAGCCACCACAACAATGCTGACTACACAGAGAACTGCAGTAAGGAACAATTCCATTGGTGATGATGGGATGAATGGAACCTCAACACTGCCACCCGCAGATGTGATGCCCACCACTGGACCCTTCTGAGTTTGACCACCATCTGCCAATAGCAAATAATGATGCCAAAAAATCATTTCAAACTATATTAAACAACAGTAAAAAAAATCACATTCACACGTGTCAGCGAAGGTAGGACGTTTACTGAAAAACAGATTGGAAAGGGTGTGGAAGGAATCAGCTATGGCCTAATTTGACATATAATCCTGATATCTTCCTGGGAGTCTGACAGAAACCATGAAGAACTCCAGCGAGGACAGTGACTCTCATGGACAAGTGTGAACTACGGATTTCCCAAGTATGTATTAAGCAGAAGTGTTGACCACAGGACCACACTGCTATAACATACTTATCAGACCTTTTTCTCTTTTGATATGATGGCACTGTTCCTAGTGTCCAGCACACAGGATTACTTCTTACCTTCCTTCCTCACAATGCTTCATCACAGCATAATGCATGGAGAATGTGTGTGTGTGTGTAATAATAATTTGCTCTCACAATACCTGAGTACTTATTAACCTGAAAATTGCAAGAAACTGCAATTCAGTACAGCAAGTGTGCCTAACACTAATGTTAACTTACACAAATGTTTTCACTGTTTTTAGCTTAACTTATACTGCAAGGTTCAAAACAAGAATTTCTTACTTAAACATACTCTTCTGTCCACACTGTATTGTTCCTTCATTAACTATCTAAGCTCCAATGAAACACAGTCAATGGCAGCTGGATCACAAAACCACCAGTAATGCCACAAGGGAATCTCTCCTAAAAATGATACTACTCACTTGCCGGTCTCATACACACTACCTTAGCATATATCTTTCCTTCTACTATGTAATAAACCTGTGTTTTCATGTTCGTGGGTATTACGAACCACGGTTACATTGAGTAGAACTAACCAGTCCTGTGGTGCTTGTGCAACAGGGTACATTGTCTCTTTTAACTCACCTGGTATACTGACTGTCACGAAAACACTGTATTGTAACAAAAGACCCCCCCACTGTTCTTTATTCTACACTGAATGCCCCATACCAGAGAAGTCCAGAGGGTCAAGTGCGGCAGCAAGGGCCTGCCACTGGAAGTGCTGCATAGCCTTCTCATTAGGGTTGCGCAGATAACGGGCCTCTTCTGGAGACACAGTGTGGGATAAGCGAATGGGTGGGAGAACACTGATATAGTGACCCGACACAGATATGTTATACAGAGAGAGGATGGCAGGCCAGTGGTAATTCGACAGCCTCCTCCAAGGTTCATAGCCCATATGTTTCAATCTTCCTACGGCATCCTTCTCCTCTGGGACCTGAAACACAATCAAAAGACCAAGTCTGGAACTGATGTCCTCTGCAAGCTGCAGTAACCACTACTAGCACCTAAACAGTGAATGACTGGAAATGGAAATGAAACTCATTACTTGTGCACAAGGAAATTAGACAACCAGTTGTTATTTAGAGGAACACATAGAGTTCAAGGGTGTGACATAACTGTTTTGAACATGCAAATCCCAACTAAAATTTATTTTACCTGTAGTTTAGCGTGGATACAAAACTTCTTCTTGCGCAGGAAAGGACAGACTGATGATGGTGAGATAAAAGAGAGAGGTAAAAAGAAGAGTGGAGTAAATTACACAGTGAGATTCATAATTTGTACTCTTCACCCAACTCAGGGTCTGTTCAAAAAGTTCTAAGACTGATTAAATAAAACACAGTACAAAGCAGGTAAATTTTATTAAGAATTATCTCCTTTGAAATAGTCTTCTCTTGCATTAATAAAGTAAATGCAACAACACATCCACTTTTCCCAACATCCCATACTTGATTGTAAAGAAATCTCATCAGCTGTTCTAGTGTTTTTCCTCCTACTTCCTTTACTGATTTGTATCAACTTCCTCTACCGATTTATATCAATGTTCTTTTCAACTAATTTTCAATTCTGGGAACAGCAGAATGTCCACCGAAGAGAGATCGGGGCAGTAGAGTGGAGTTCTACTGGAGTTTAACCATGAGAAATATCTGGATGGAGGACACCATGTGGGCAGGATCATGTAATTCAAATGATGACAAAAAGATGATATGGACACAGGAACATAATACAAGAATATGACTAGAGCTGCACTCATTACAGCAAACCATAACAAATCTATACAAACAATAACTTCTCTTGTTCTCTCATATTATCTCACAAATGATATGATTTTTTTTCATAAAAAATGTATTTTTCATGAAATGTGTGTTTTCACTTTCTTTACGAGTTTTATTCTAAACTTTTCTCAACCAAATAAGAATTCAGTCAAGATATTATCACAAATTTATGTGGTCTTAATATAACATGCCTGTTACTTGTGTCCTATTCTAACCAAACATAAGTTTTCTTCACAGATTTTGATAAAACCCATCCCACAGAACTCTGTACATCAGAAGCCGAGATACAGACACATACATAATATAAACTTCATAGTCACTATTTGCAACTTTGCTAATGCACCTAAAATAGAACACAGGGGAAGTGTGTGATATGGCCTTGATCCTAGCAGCATACAAGTCCCAATAATGAACTTTCATGTATATGATGATAAACTGTGGGGTTATATGAACTGAAGGAATTTCTTGACTGCAACATGCTCATCAGGTTCTGCTCCATGTAATTAGACAGTGAAATAGTAAAGTGGCTCACACACATACTGAAGAGTATTGATCCTTCTCACTCTACTTCCAGACAGCTACTTTGTACCAAATATGGAGCTTACCTCAGTCCTGTCAGCAACTGCTCTAACCCTCTTTGGTTCAGCAGCTGAAGTTGCAGTGACTATCCTGGATTCTTCTGTTACCACTGAGTCCAACCTATTCAAATCCACACCGTCCAATGGCAGGTGAGTTCTGGTAGTCACGTCATAATAGTGTTCCATAGTTTCCGGGTGCTCACCCAGCCCTGACCCAATCAGTTCATCCCTCTCTGAAATGCTTGGTAGGCTTCCTTCCTCTGCTGTCAACTGCAGCACATGTTCTAAGACACCTGAACTGTACGTGATAACAGTTATCCACACAATCATGCAGACCATGAATGCTCGCTGAAAAATCCTTGTACTGGCCCAAAAGTGAACTAACCGTAGACGTTTTGGAACTTTTGCCATGGCAGGTGGTGAATTTGGTGGTGCAACAACATTTGTAGGGTAGCTACAGGAGACCATTCCATTCAGTCTAGGGTGGGACTTTGACCTCACAATGTTATGAGCTTGTGGTTTTGAACGTCCTGCTCGACTAGCTACAAAAGGGGAGCGAAAATGGCATAATGAAGTCTGACCAGATGTTGTAACCTGTGAAGGTATGTACTGGATTCGGTGATGGTGTGATTCTGAAGACAACTCCATCCGTCTGATATCAATGGCAAGGACAGTGGAGAAAAATAACATCTGAAGGAAGAAATCTGAAAACAGCCCAACAACAGCAAAGATGCAGAATTCTTGAATAGCTGGTACAAATGTGAACAATCCCACTGTGAGGATGGTTACCTCAATCAGAAGGTTCTTGGTGATACTCCAGCCTTCACGACTCAAACCTTGGGCCACTCGAATCTTCACATCCAGGTGTGTAGGCGTTGACACCACTGATTTGGTCAAGACCAGAATGTTCTCTAGTCCAACTATCACAACAAGGTATGGAAAGATTTCCTTCCTTGTCAGTGTGAGAGTCAAGCCAAAGAAAAAGCATAGGCCAATGGACATGGAGAGGGAGGCCAGAACAGTCACCACTGCACTGAATGCCATGCCAAATTTGGACTTAACTAGCTCTATCTTACGAACCGAGAAGTACATGTACAGGAACAAAATAAAGTATGTGACAGTCAAGGGGATAAACTCCCGCAGGATAAACTGGCCAGGATAATAGATATGAAGTATTTCTTGCACAGGTAGGGTCATATTAGAAGTGGCATCACCAGGACTCATTGACTGTGAGTTGTGGTGCTGGTGCAGTGGATACTGGCCAACCAGCTTCTGCCTTAGTCCGTCAATGAACCTATTAAATGAGAAATAAGAAATTCAGTATTTATCACCTTACAACACAGACAGCAGAATCAATCTTATATTTGGTATATTACTCTGCAGGATGAAAAGAGAAAGTGCTGAGAAGATTTATATTAACACAGACTGTAAAAAGCTTCACAACCTGTTTTCATTGCCTCTTGTTATTAGTGTGACAATGACGGACATGATGGGTGGGACAGTGTTCACATGAAGACACTGAAGTGCAAAGAAGAACAAATGACAGGCCTTTTTCACTATACACTTTTTTTTTTTCTGAAATACTTTAGAATTTTATGCACAGCAGTTTAAGCTATCATTTACTAGTTCCAGAACAAACTGACCTCAGATAAAGGTATCTATGGATATGGGGCCTAAAAGCTTAAATACAGTGCACTGAAAACTATTAACTTAAAAACGCAAGCTGGAAAAATTTTACATAATTTTACAAGGACTTCTGACTGGGTAATCAAGCTTTATTGCTAGTTAAACTGCATGTTAGGGAATTAAACATTAAAGGAGCACATAAAAGTGCTTCAGATCCTACCCAACAGATACAAATCAAAAACACATAACAAAATAATGTAATGAAACACAAAATGTTTTATCAGATTTGGAAACAATAAAAAATGAGTTCCCCAAGGGTTAATTTCAGTACCTTTGCTTTTGGTAACATACATAAATGACCAGCTTTCAGAAAGAAACATCTTTTCACACTATTAGCCGATGAAACTAGTTTCATTAATTTCTAGTACAAATATTGACAATTTATGTTCAGTGTCAAATGCAGTTGTCTCACATGGGCACTTAGTTTACTGCCAATTAGTTGGCACCAAATTCTAAGTGAAAGGTGATAAAATTTATAACGAATAATGCTCCAAAACATGCATTTGTTGTTGGTTTGATGAAAAACATAAAGAAGGGACTTCAAGCACAAAATTTCTTGGCTTACAGACTGTTAATTGCCTAAACCTGATCAACTGCATTGATTGACCAATTTCTAAGTTATGCAGAACATGTTATTCAGTTTGGTCTGTGTTTCACTTCAACAAAACTAACATTCTCAAAACAATTAATTTTGCCTATTTTTGTTCTATAACAAAATAATGAAAACTGTTCGGGAGTCATTTTACACAACTGAAAAAAGGAAGTGTGGAAAAGTGTTACAATTAGGGTTCGTGCATAACCCATAAATTTACGTAGAATTGCGTTTAAAAGACCACAGACATTACCTATTCCACATGCATATGCATTTTCATTAATAGACTTAATTGTACAAGTTCAGCCATATGCAGCGTTAATACACAGAATAAATACCATCTTCACTGACCACTTGCCAACCCTTCATGTTTACAGAAAAGTGTACAGTATGTTGGCATCAAACTTTTCAACAGTTTACCACGATGAACCACAAGTATTATAAATGAAACGGCTCAATTTAGTGTAGCACTAAGAAGATACTTCATCACAAACTCCTTTTTCCTATTAATGAGTTCATGTTAAACAATGAGTCATAATCTTATTACCTGTCATATGCTGAGCATTCCACATAGGTTGTGCCAAACCAGGGTGTTACTTACTGTACAAGTCATGTTGATTAAAAAATGCTGTATCAACATACACCCTACTATCAACTGTTATATTGCTATGAGCATGTTTAAACATTCTCTGTAGAACTGCAAGAAATGGAGTCCTGAGTGTGGAAAAACGGTGAAACTATCAGACAGGCAACAACTGCTCATCTGAGATGCACAGAATTGTGTATACAAAAGGGTGGAGATCATTTTGAACAGTAATCAGTGTAAAATAACTGAAAACTGGCATTCTTTCATGTCATCGAATAAACAATGACTTTTAATTCCATTTTGCAACTAACTATGAAAAGTACAAGTAAAATGCCTAACATGGTAAAATAACCAAAAATGTTTGTTTTCATTCACATTATTATCCAACAGAATTTTGTTTTGATTCTAAATGCAGAGTTGGGTAAGACTGACCAGACTGTACGGGAGATTGGTTAAAAATTCCCAGCCATTGTTCTAACTCCTCTCCATACAAAAACAAGCAGTGTGGGGACATAAATTAGCATGTTGCACGATGATCTTTTTCTTGTCTGGACATTTGTCATACAGTGCACAAAAAAGTTTCTGGAGCATCTAAGGGTCATGTGGAGGAATGAGTTTCCCCTTTTGGGACAAAAATCAGAACACTTTGCATCATTCAGAATCCCAAATGACAGTTTCCATGATTGTACAGGCTAAGGGCACCATTTCTGGCTTTCTTTTCTTGAATGATGTGTGATGCCATTCCATTCTGTTGTTTTATTTCTGGATGAAAGTGATCAAACCAACTTTTGTCCCCTGTCATGTTGCATTGAATAAACTCAACATCTTTAACAGCACACCATTCCAGCAATTGTGAGGAAAGATTTTTCAACAAAGTTGGTGCCCCTCCATCACCGAGCGAGGAACCCAGTGGGCATGAACTTTCCAGCATCCCAAACTTTCCACCATGTCCTAGATGGTAAAATGCCCCCCTATTCCAATCCCTGCTGCCATTTCCCTGACTGTCATGTGTCAGTTCTCTCTCACAGGTCCATCCAGTTATCCTGTATTTCTCTCAGCAGAAGCAGTTCACAGGTGATCACCAGGGGGTGATTAGCAAAGTCTGTGTTCCCTACTTTAAAATGCTTTACCTGACACTGCTAGCACCCATTCAGTGTCTCCATATGCACAATGTGGATCTCCTCCTTAATAGGAAATTCTATCACTGCATGCGGCCAAAACAAAGTCCTCACCAGCCAGTTTCTCACACTGAAATATGACTACATGACAGGGACAGACAAGATAACTTTCATTCTGGCATGGCAACAGCTGGAACTAGTCATCCACACTACAATACTGTCTGGCATTTGTTCATAATTGCAGGATGTTCATGACTTTCAGCATGACCTTCACACACACACACATGTATATACCACACTACACAGCATAACATCCCAGAAGTCAATAACCTTCACAGCCACTAAAGTGAGAACCTTGAATCTCATAATCATGATGTTCACAGACCAAGACACTGTATTCTCTAATGTTACTGCAATATTAAACTGTGTCACACCATGTTCAGATTAATTCATGGTTGACATGACTCTCACCTGGGGTCATGCCTCTGAAGCACAAGTGTGATGGCATACTGCAGAACTCGCCGTCGAGTGCGTAGAGGATAGCGCTTAATCCCTGTATCCTTCATGTGCATACCAAACAGGATCTCAGCCAGGCTGATCTTTCCCTTTTGCAGGTTCTGTAAAATACCAAAGAATAACAGGAAGTGCCACAGATTACACACTTAACGTGTCTGGCAGGTAACACTGGTGATGATACAATAGAAATTATTTCCTTTTTGGATAAAGAAAGGAAGCTAAAACGAATGTCTTCTGGAATGTGACACCATGTAAGCAGGGTACATTACAACCTGTACACACATACAGCAAGTTTATCTGAAATACTAGTACCTCTCTATCAGTCAACAATGTGTTACACTTGAGAAGATCTCAATCATAATATTTACCACTGTAAGGAGCTCATATCTACAACAGAAGCTCAGCTAAACTGAACTTCTACACTACACTACACAACTACATAATCCTGACACACCAACATAATGTCTTAAAGTAATGTTCTACTAAGAAACCTACCAATACACACTTCCTTAATGAATATTCTTAAATAAAACACAATTTCATTGAAACAAGTGAATAATATGGTATGTAAAAAGTCTATGTAGTAAGTTTATCACTTCTCATTTGAAGATTCAAGCCATCATGTTGATTTTATCGCGTGGTATCTTAACGGACCCAAGGATAATCTGTGCTGTATTTCATTCCTGATACAAAACTCCAGAAAGCTGAGTGAGAACAGTTGCTTTCCAGGCCAAGATGTGAATGGGGGGGGATATCCCCACTACAAAGCAGGAGCACAAACAACTCAATTATGAAGTACGGCATTTCAGTTTCTAACTACAGTACCACTACTGCGGGGATTAAAATCATGTTTCATTTCTAACTTTATGAGTGCACAGAAACCAGTATTGCCACAATAACAACTGACAGGAGTAAAAAAAAAACTACTATGAGCCTCTTTCTACACTGTAAGTCCCTCACATGCTGCCATGGAAATAAATTCAGGCTTCCGTAAGAAGAAGCCATAGCTCATATCTCATGCAATTCATCTGCCATACATGTTACTATAAACCTCTAACCTGGTAAGTGAAGATGGTTCCCAGCAGGTTTGAGTCCTCCTGAAACTTCTCACGGTTTTGCTGCCAGAGATTGGCAGGTGACAGAGCAAGGCAGCTGTACTCAGGCAGAGCCATTTTCTTATCAAATTTGACATTTGCTGACTCAACGTGTAGACACATGTGGCTCAGAGACATCGAGCTGACAACAAAAACACAGTGTCTTCACCATAGTAGTACAACACATTACCATCAGCATATTTGCCACGTTGTCACACAGTTAGGTCACAACTGCCATCTGATCCCATGATTCCAGGTGTATTTTCTTTACTACTAGTCTGACACTTAATGTTTGTGTCTCATGCAGATCCTACACAGCTTTACAGCTCTGATTACAACATATATTGTACAAAAGAAAGTGGAACAGAAATGTTGGTTTCTTTTATCTACATTTTATGACATTTAATTATATGTCAACAGATCGTATTATATACAACACTTAAAGGCAGGATGTCTACCGGGCAGTGAATTGAAAAGATGAGGACAGAAGTGACTGTGGTCCAATTAAAAGTACTCTTCACTCACTTCCATGGAAGGACTGAGGAAAACCATTAAAAATCTCAGTCAGGATACCAACTTTCTGAGGCAAAATTTGAAACTTGGACCTCCTGATACAAAACAGAACTACATCAACCTACAACTTTTGGAAAGTACAAATTCCAGCTTCTAAATGGTTACACATGGTGTAACAGAAGGAATCTCCCATACTTTGGGAGAATATTCAGTGGTTAAATTATGGCAGAAGAGGGGTACTCAAACACTGGGTGCCAAATATTCATTTATAAAAACAACTTAATGCACAAGTTACATACAAATTTCAAAGTACAGTCTTTCAGGTTACCATGGTGACTACAAATTGTACGGTTGTGCCTAATTTTTTGAGCCCTTGTTATGAAACTTGTTTCATGTCAACCTTCTGGCACCTATAATTTTGAGGTGGCTCCTAGGTTGCTGGAAAACTTCTGCATCTCTGTGGTAGACAATATTTGTTTTGGTGTGACATAATAATCCAGTGACTGATTCTTCATATTGTTATGCCACACTCCTATGCAGTTAACAATTTATTTCTTCATGGAACCTACACAATGTACAATTACAAAAAATAAGAAACATGGAATCATAATACCTAATATCTACTGCATACAACCATAAATATAAAATTTGGTATTTAGATAGATTATTAATATACCTATAAATTATGCATACAATATTGTTTGTAAGTCAGAAATTACAAAATATTTAGATGAGATGGAATTTTGGAGACTTGTGTGACAGGTAAATTGTACATATACAATATCAACATATGCATACACATAAAAGATCTTCAAACAAATATGATAACAGATGTCTATAAGAGTAATAATATTCTATAACATGCAGAGTATCCTGGAAATCACTTTACTCATGTTCCAAGGAAACACGGCTTCATTACAAGCAACTACACACCTATCCTATAACACAACAGCTAATGGAAACAAAAGCTCTTGTAACCTTCATGTTACCAACTCTTGCAAATAAAAGACTGAATGCAAGTGGTAATAATCACAGGCACATATGACACTACCTTGGTAAAGTGGCCTGATATGTACAACTGTGAACAACTATAAGTGTGACCTCAGTGAATTAAGTGATATGGCCATTTGAAGAGGACACAGCATATAAAGATCAGAACATGCATTGATGTTATGTTATACATATACATATTTCCCCACTTGTACTATATATTATTGTCTTTTTATTGCACTTTAAATGGACACCTGTATATACGCAAATGCCAGGCACTCTGTGTTTATACATAATAGCAGTCACAGGTAGTAATAACTGGAAACAGGAGGCTGTGGCAGCAGTAGAAGTCACTACTGCAGGATCTACATATGTCAAAAACCTTCTGTTGTGTTCAGATCAGTGATGAGTAACAAATGACCAGTCACACTTATGTCTAAGGCCTGGAAAAGTTTTCATACACATTTAATTTGTGCTCCCCCAGCAGAACAGAAAATCTTTTGCATGATTTGGTAAAAGTCGTGCACAAAGTTCCATTCTTTAAACAGTCTTTTTAAGATGTGATGGATGGGTTTCATGCATAATGCAGGGTAAAATCGCATGTCACACAATTTCCAACACTTGAGGAGTGACAAAAACACTCAGTGGTAAGCTCCAACATCCCCCTTACTCTTTCACTTCCAAGAATGTTCTAACAATAAATAGTACAAGTGTATTTCAGTCAAATTTTGTAAAATGTAAATCTGTGTATGTCTTAACGAAATTATCAGAGACAGTGTCAAGTTTCTCATTGAAATTCTTCTGTTCTCCAAATATAATGTAGGCCTTAAAAGTTAAATTACAATTAACTGCCATACTAATTCTTCATATAGGACTACTAATAATGGATTAATAGTTATTTTAGTCCCATTATCTCTCAATATAAAATAAATTTTAATTGAAATAAAATTACTTTTACTGTTAACAATTTGTTTGTGGCCTATGCAGGGTTTGAAGATTTTCAAATGGTTTTTGTGCAATGAAAGGGTGCTCTACACTGTTCCAGACAGCATCACCACTTACTGCATAATGATGTTTCACCAAGTTCACTATCTTAGTAGAAACGCAGGTCTTTCCAGAACATTCTGTGTGGATGAACTGCATGCTCCTAATTCAATAACAACTCATATTTCCGTAACAATTTCCCATTCAGAGTTCAATGTGCTTTATGGCCATTAATAAATAAACAATATAACTTGTTTGTATGACAGAGTAATGAAAAAAGAATTACAGTGTTTAGCAATAAAACATGAAATACTAAGATCACAATGCACCAACCAGCACTACAACCATCAGCATAAGCCACTACTGCTACCTCATAAGTTATTTGTCACATGACAGAAAACAGTATATAAAATAAGGTGATTTGAACAAGTAAAGGAAGAAACATCACATCAGGTGCCTGCCTACCTGTTCTCCAGCTGGTAGTTGTGGATCAATTCAAGCAGTCTAAACACTTCTGCTAATGGGGCACGAAATGCATCTGTCAGAACTAAGTCTTCAGTCCAAGGGGACACTGTGGTCCTCATCACAACCTGCAACCAGTTTTATAATATGAGTTTTAATTCAGCTGCAAGCCACACAAATTTAGACACTACCCTGCAGTGGACCCCTCATAACTGTTAACCCATTCAACACTATGCAGTAAGCATCTACATGCCAGACTCTCCAGTATTCTCCTCCTTACATTCAGAATGGCAGTAACCTTAAAGAGTTTGCACTGGAACATAATTATGAAATATATGCACTCACTCTTACCTGCTGGATGTAACACAAGGGTGGGCCTGTGAACCAGCGTGGCAACTGTGGATCCCCAACTTCTGAGTTGTTGCCTTGCAACATTGAAAAGTTTCCTGACAGCTGCTGTGGGACATTCCCTGGCAAAGGCAGGTTAAGAAGTGGGTAGCTGAAACCAACATACACTGCACTTTATACACACAAACATCCGCTTACATTTTCTGCATCTGGCCAGGTGCACCTGGTTTATCCCCAGAGAGAATAATGTCTGAGGAAAATACTGAACATTAAAAACTGAACAATTCACTTGCATATTATGCCAATGTTACAAAGGATACTGACATCAGGATGCACAACATTGCCACAGATACAGACAACTTGTCAGCAACAGGCCACATTCTTGACCAACTTACCAGCCCAGCAATGCCATATCCACAGGCAACTTACCAGCATATCAGTGTCACATCCAAATGAAACACACCAGCACAGCAGTGATATACCCACAAACAAATTATCAGCACAGCTTTGTCACATACAAAAGCAACTTAGCAGCACAATAGTGCCACATCCACAAACAACTTATCAGCACACCACTAACAAATCCACAAGCAACTTATCAGTACAGCACCATCACATCCAAATGAAACATACCAGCACAGCAGCGATATACCCACAACTTATCAGCACAGCTGTGCCACATACAAAAGCAAATTAGCAGCACAATAGTGCCATATCCACAAACAACTTACCAGCACACCACTACCAAATCCTCAAGTAATGCATCAGCACAGCACTGTCATATCCACAAGCAATTCATCAGCACAGCAAAGCCATATCCACAAATAACTTACCAGCACACCACTATCAAATCCACAATTAATGCATCAGCACAGCACTGTCATATCCATAAGCAATTCATCAGCACAGCAAAGCCATATCCACAAATAACTTACCAGCACACAACTACCAAATCCACATGTAATGCATCAGCACAGCACTGTCACATCCATAAGCAATTCATCAGCACAGCAAAGCCACATCCACAAGCAACTTACCAGCACAACAGAACTATGGCAATGGCAAATGTAATGACTGGAACAGGGTGACTGGAACAAAACAGTCCATGTGCATAATACAATTGGCCCACACGTTCTGGCAGCGTTCGGGTGGGTTCTTTGCTGCTCTTGCCTTGCAGAGAAGCCATGGACAGTAGGAAAAGCTACCTCACATCCATATCCCTGAAAAAGACACATTTACGCACCCTAAATGAGATATGCATGTTGCGCACACATGCACACACACACACACACACACACACAACAGATAGGAAGGAAAATAGAGAGAAATGGGATACAGAGGACTACAGAAGCAAGACCTGTGGCAGAGTTGTTTCTATGTAATTTTGTAGTATTGTTCACTTTGTGTACCCCACCACAAATGAATCCTATGTGGTCGGACAATAAAGTTCGCGAACTCATTGCAGTAAAAGTGTTACATATCTCATTGCTGAATACCACCATGGTCGCCTTCAAAGTACTCCCCTTGGGAAGCTATGCACCGATGCAAGCGCCTAGTCCACACTTCAAAACAATTTTGGAACTGGTTTTGTGGAATGGCCTTTAGAGCTGCTGTTGTATTACTCCTGATGTCATCAATGTCGTCAAAATGCCTTCCTTTCAAAACTTCCTTTAACTTCAGGAACAGAACTGGGGGCTTGATCCGGTGAATAGGCAGGGTGTTCCAACACAGTTATTTGTTTAGTAACTAAAAACTCCCTCACAGACTGCCATGTGAGCAGGTGCATTGTCGTGATGCAAGATCCATGAGTTTTGGCAAAAAGTTCGGGTCATTTCCATCTAACTTTTTCATGCAGCCTTTCTAGTACTTCCAAATGGTAAACTTCGTTGACTGTTTATCCATTTGGCACAAATTCATAGAGGACAATCCCTCTAATATCAAAAAAAGTCAGTAACATTGTTTTGACTCTTGATCTAGACCAACGGAATTTTTTTGGTCATGGGGAATTGGTAGTCTTCCATTGTGCACTTCGCTGCTTTGTTTCAGGGTCATATTGGTAGACCCATGTTTCATCACCTGTAATGCCATGGCCCAAAATGTCATCTTGCCCCTCCAAAAGGTCTTGGCAAATTGTGACTCTTCTTTGCTTTTGTTCTTCGGTTAGCTCCT
>Ga0209755_10004318_pt1 | contig 16921 bp, 18 predicted proteins | sample TergutCo191P1_FD_187301 | JGI IMG/M metagenome (GOLD analysis project Ga0209755, IMG submission 187301) | Cornitermes sp. P1 segment gut microbial communities from Petit-Saut dam, French Guiana - Co191P1 (SPAdes) (version 2) | ecosystem: Host-associated > Arthropoda: Insects > Digestive system... | reverse complement strand
TTATCCATGCGGTACGCCAAGCCGTGTCATCGCTGATAGCCTGCCCTGTATCGCCTCTTGCAGGCGGACTTTCTAAACCAAGTAAAGCAACCATTTTGTCCATGCTCATGCTGCCGATTCTTTCTGCCGGATTAGATTTAGGTTGTGGTAATTCAGGGACAGCATTTGTTGGTCTACTTTCAGGTACTTCCCTATTTCTGTTCCGTTGTTGACTATAAACGCTCTCTGCAACAAATCCAGTTAGTAAAATTAATAAAATTACCAACAAAAACCTACTTTTGTTTTTCATAAAAACACTCCTTTACAGGTTCTTATGAACCTATGATTACATGCCGCAAACAGCCAGTCCTCATGCAACGCAAAAAGTCAGGCAGGCAAGTATTTTATAAGAATTCTCTCATGTTTTATTTATTTTGTAGTGAGTGTTTTACGCACGATTTTCTAAAAATCCGCTTCCATGCGGATTTTTAGAATTTGAGTTTTGCTATTGCAAAACTCAAGCTAAAGCGTACTAACAGCGGCATCCGTGCCGCATTAAATGGCTCAATTATCTTTGCAAAACCCCTGAAAAGTTGTATATTATATTATGAGGAGTTTTATGTGGGTGACGCACAATTACAACCTATCTACCCCAAAGGCATAGGCTTTGAGCAAGTCTGGGCTTCATTGAATAGACTTACAGAAAGCCAAAGAGAAACAGATCGACAAATCAAAGAATCCCAGAAAGAAACAGACCGCCTAATAAAAGAATCTCAGCTTGAAACAGACCGCCAAATAAAAGAATCTCAGCTTGAAACAGATCGCCAAATAAAGGATATAAATAAGCGGTTTGGCGAATATTCAAATCGTTTAGGTGAAATTTCCGAGTATATGATCGCTCCCAATTTAGTAGAAAAATTCAATGAGCTTGATTTTAATTTCCAAAAAACAAGCAAAAATACTAAGGTAACAGATCATCAAAATAATATTTTCTTTGAAATTGATTATTTTCTTGAAAATTACAGTAAAGCCATGCTTGTAGAAGTAAAAACAAAACTTATTTCCGATCATGTAAACGCCCATATTGAGCGTCTTGAAAAAATGCGGAAATACGCAGATTTACACGGAGACAAACGCTCATTTTTAGGAGCTGTCGCGGGGGTTGTATTACCGGACGATATTAAAAAACTAGCATTAAGTAATGGATTGTTTGTAATAGAACCTTCCGGAGAAACTTTTAAAATAACTTCGCCAGACGGCAATCCTAAAGAATGGTAAGAATTTAACCACGGAGTACTGGGGCTGTGCTCATATAACTGCCGCGACAGCGGCTTCTGCGCCTTCGTGGTAAAAAATTCTTACTTATTAGACATCTCCAATATCCCCCCTGTTAAAAAGCCCGGACGGCACGGACGTAGCAGTGGTGGGCGGTGTTTTCGTTGCTCTGAACGCCACCGGTGAAACCATGAACCCACGCGCTATTGCCACTGGACTGCGACGAAGACCAGAAATTTCCTGATGAAATACCTAAATGAGTTCTCGCCTTATACATTTCTTCTAATTCGTCTTTACTCGGCAAGAACCAGTCGTTTTTATCGCCGCCTGTGTATGCGACTGCTGCTTTTGCGGCATTGTTGGATGCCGTATCGCTTGGGTGGGCGGCAATAATGGCGGCTGTATTCGCTTTACCTCTTCCTATTCCTGTCCCTATGCCTGTTACATTAACATATGTTGATGACCAAGTAATGCTTGTTGCCTGATTGGTTGGGGCGGCTTCAAGGTAGTAAGCGTCAAATGAACCTGCGCCTGTTACATTGAAGCCTGATGCATTGTAGTAGAAAATTATCCCGCCTGCCGGTCCTTTTTTTCCTATGTTTTTACTGCCAAGACTGGGATCAAAAGTATAACCGCCGCCGCCATCATCGCCGCAAGCGGCAAATCCAAATCCGATTATTGCCGCTAATGCAATAATCCCTGCTATGCGGAGCATAGCTTTAAACTTAAATGTATTTCTCATAAAAACACTCCTTTACAGGAGATGTCCAATAGCTAAGAATTTAACCACAGAGTACTGCAACTAAAGTTGCTTGGAGTTTCACGGAGGAAAGATGGTTTTTGAACTAAAAACTCCGTGTTACTCCGTGCTCTCCGTGGTTTATTATTCTTCTTGGACAACCCCCATGATTACCTGCCGTCAATTGCCAAGCCTCATGCAACGCAGAAAGTAAGGCGGGCAGGTATTTTATAAGAATTCTCTCATGTTTTATTTATTTTGTAGTGAGTGTTTTACGCACGATTTTGTACTGGCAGCGTAAAAGGCAGCAAGCCGTTTATTTTACAGGAAATAATTGGCATAATGCGGCAGGATACGCGTTCCACGGCGCGGGATCGGTCGGGAAAGCGGCGCAGGAAGTGTAGAGGAGTGGAAAAAACACGGTTAAAAGTTGTTTTTTATCAATTTTCATGCTACATTTACCTTATGGACATCATCGTTGAGTTTAATGATGCGGCGTTTGATCATAGTATTGAGAAAGAAGACATTCTGAACGCTCTCAATACCAAGATACGTGATATTTCGATTAGTGAATTTCCCGAGAAAAATCTTGTAATTGGTTTTGATTGTGCCGGAAACCCACTTGAAATTTTGTATAACCCGCTTGACAATGATATCGTATATGTTTTCCATGCAATGAAGTTGCGTGAAAAAACCAGGAAAATGGCTGGTCTTTAGGAGGACAAAATGCCCAGAATGACAGTAGAAGAAGCAAGAATTTTTAATGACTATTTTATTAATAACACTGTTACCCTTGGTCCCAACGGCAGTGGCTGGCTCAGCCAACAGGAAATGCGTAATTTGGGAATGCGGAACGAGACTGTCCAGTATCTTTTTACTAAAGCAACTAAAGATCATAAGACCCCTGCTCAGATCATTGACGAACTTGTGAGCAAAGAACTCGCAAGCAAGGAACTTGCTACGGCTGTTTAACTGCTTACTCCTCATAAATATTTACCACTTTCCGTTTTGCGGTATATACCCTTATTTTGTATTGAGTGTTTTACGCACGATTTTCTTAAAATCCGCATCCGTGCGGATTTTAAGAATTTGAGTTTTGCTATTGCAAAACTCAAGCTAAAGCGTATTAACAGCGGCATCCATGCCGCATTACAAATTTATCAGTTCCTCACGGGACTTTGTATCTGTTTTGAAATAAATCCTTGAAATGTGATTTTCTACTGTCCGAAGGCTGAGGTTTAAACGTTTTGCTATCTGTCTGTTATGTAAATTTCTTTTAATAAGAGCGACTATTTCATTTTCTCTGCGGGACAGCAGAGACCACGGCTTATTCTGATTGTCCAATTTATATTTGGGGTTAATGTATGTTCCGCCTTCAAGAAGCGCGTCTATTGCCGCGATAATCTCGCTTGATTTCGCTGATTTTGAAATAAACGCTTTTGCTCCCATGTCAAAAGCCTGTTGAATTAAAAACGGATCTTCGTACATTGAGCATACTAAAATATTAGGCATAATCGCAGCCGAAGCGTCGGGCGCGGCGTCTTGAGGGAAAGCGGCGGTGTTTTTCTTTTTGCTAATTTCTTTTAACTTGGGGATAAAATCAAGACCGTCTTCTTCACCTAACGATATGTCAAGAAAGATAATTTTAGGCATGACATTCATGCTTTCAACTAAGGAAACTGCTTCCGTTATATTTTCCGCTGTTCCGCAAATCGTAAATCTTCCTGTGCCGGAGAGCCACGCGCCGATTCCGTTAATCGCAAGCGGATGATCGTCTATCAGCATAATTGGTATCATATAACTCCCTCAATGGCTGCAAGAGGCACTTGCAAATTTATCATTGTGCCTTCGCTGTCGCTTATAATTGTCAATGTACCTGAGATTGATGCAGCGCGTTCGTACATGCTCCATAATCCCATGTGCCCTTTTGTCTGCAAGTCAATACAAGAATCATAATCGGGCGGCACAAAACCTTTCCCGTTATCTGACACGCTGATTAAAAGCATACTATCTTTCTGACGGACAAGCAGTAAAACTTCTGCCGCCTGCGCGTGTTTTTCGATGTTTGTTAAACTTTCCTGCACAATGCGGTAACATTGAAGCTGTGTGTCGTTATCCATCGATTTAAGCGCAATGTCTTCATGTATCGTTATGTGACATTCTATGCCTGTGCGCTGTTCAAATTCGAACATAAGTTTTTTAAGCGCGTTTATAAGACCTCTTCTCTGAAAATCGGGAGGGATCAGCGTGTCGCAGATGCTTCTAATCCGCTGAATAACGGCTCTTTGTTCATCCGCAAGCTTCTCATTTTCGATCTGAAACGAAAGCCGCCATAAATCCTGCGCGACAGTATCGTGAAATTCACGGGCTATTCTTTTGCGTTCATGTTCCTGCGCGTTTACAATTTCACGCGAAAAAAGCATGCTTTGCCGTTCTCTTGTTTCCATTTTTTCAAATCTTGAATACAGTATTTGTATAACAATAATAACAATGATAATCAGCAGAGTAAGAAAAAAGAAAAGCAGATAAATACGCTGTAATATTGTGTTTGAAAGATTCGCGTCGTTAAATTGCAGCGATTCAATTATCGTGTCAACTTCCAGAATACTTGATAATATTTGCGCGTTGATTAAACCGTCTGAGTTTTGTACCGCTGTTTTAAGCTTTTCAAGCAGAGTATCAATGTTTAAAAGCGCCTTTATTAATTCTTCACTGATTATTTCTTCTTTGTAACTTTGATACATCTTTCCGACAGGAGAAATAATAAAATTATTAAACATTATGTTAAATTTATCGATATTACTCAGGATAGATTGGTAATCTTCCTGAATATCAATTTGATACAACCCCTTTTTTATTTCAAGCCATTCTTCGGAAATTGATGAAACTGAAGGGTGCTTTTCTAACGAACCGTATTGGTTGTGCGAACAAGCCGCCGCAAGAAGAAATGAGAAAATTAAAGAAATATATAATATAAGCTTGCGCATTACTCAATTGTATTATACATTATAACATAATTGAATAATATGCAAAACCAAAAGATAATTATTCTCTGTCTTGTATCGGCTTTTGCCAACGCCGCGGTTAGTTATATTATCAGCGGTTTATTAAATGTTCCTTTATATGTAGATACAATTTTCACGGCTGCAATGTGTTTTACGGCAGGAATGTTTTCAGGCATTATAACAGGAGCTGTTTTATCTCCTTTGTTTTTCTTTCTTGTATTTAAATTTATTCTGACCATGCCGCTTGATGTCACGCTGTTAAGAAATGTTTTTATTATCTGCATTTTAGCCGAAATATTTCTTATCTGTTATTTTCATAAAAAAATTAAAAAACGCGAAGATGTCTTTCTTGAAAAACTTGCCGCTAAAAAGGATGCGCTGTTCGCGTTTATTCCCGTAGCGGTGCGGCTCCTTTTACTTGTCGTTTTAGACTGTGTTGTTGTAAGCGTTTTAGGCGGAATAATTGAACTTATTATCGACCAATTTTCCGTACCGTGGAAATACTCGCCGTCAGACATCTTTAAACTTGGTTTCCTTCGTTACAACGCTCCCGTTTTAGCCGCCGGTATTCTATCGCAAATTCCCATCAACATTGTTGACAGATTTATCGTTGTTTTCGGCGGATACGGAATTTCGCTTGTTTTTCGTAAATGGCTTTCTGTAAACAGTGAAGAGAAACAGATATTGGGATAGGCCAAATAAAATTTTTATCAATTAAACCGCTGCGTTTTAATTATTTTTCATTAATTTTTCTTTCAATTTTCCACTTTTTAGTATAGAATTAGAGAAAGGATATTTTTGGAAGACTAATAAATATATTTAAACATTGTGTAAAAATTAAGAAAAAAGAGGATTATTATGAAGATCGGATTAAAACTTATTCTTATCATTTCCGCGGTTAATCTTGTTGGTATCGGCGGTTTAACCATTGCCGCGTCGATGATCGCTTCAAGTTCAATTACGGCTATTTCAGATGATAATGCCCAAAATATCACATCTGTAACTGCCGGCGCTATTAAAGCGTTTTTGGAAGTCCCTTTTGATGAAATCAGGGCTTTTTCTATGTTTGTAGCTAATATTGGTGAAGTTGTCGCTCCGGAAGGAAGGCGTGATTTGGTCAATTATATGCTGCACACCTTGATCAAGGAAAACCCCGGGTTCGTCGGTGTGTGGGCGGTTTTTGAGCCTAACGAACTTGACGGTCTTGACGCCCGGTATGCCAATACTCCGGGAACCGATCACACAGGTAGATTTTTGAGTTTTTATACTAATGATCACGGCGATATACAGCTTCAATTCGCGAATGATTATGACGATCCGGGCGATGCGGGCGAATGGTATCATTCTTCTTTTAAATCAGGAAAGGAATCTGTCATAGAACCTTACCTTGACTGGTTCGGCGATGAACAGCTTTTAGTTACCAGCGTTACTGTTCCGATTATCCGCAACAGGCGAGTAATCGGCGTAGCCGGAGTAGACCTTCAACTGGCTGAAATTCAAGAAATGATAGGCGTAATAAAACCTTTTGGAACAGGATTTGCAGGATTGTACAGTCCTAATGGAATGGTGCTTGCTTCTTTTAATCCCGATAAGGTCGGAAAAAACCTGCTGGATGTTTCGGCTGATATGTACGGAGATCGGATGGATGTCTTACTGCGTCATTTACGCGACGGCAAAGCATTTGATGAAACAATTTTTTCAAAAGAACAAAATGCCAGAGTGCTTACTGTAACTTATCCGTTTTATATTGGTAACTGCGAAGTGCCGTGGAGCGCTGTCACCATTGTGCCTGAAGCAACTGTAATGGCAGGGGTTTACCGCATGATGACTGTTTTAATAGTGCTTGGCGTTTTGATCCTCGCCGCTATCACAGTAATTATCATTTTTGTATCAAGGACGATAACAGCTCCCTTAAAATCCATGGAGCAGGTCTTTGCGTTTATCGGTGACGGAGACTTTACCCATGTTGTTGACGCTAAAGGCAATGATGAAATCGGTAATATCAGCCGCGCCCTTAACTCTACCGTAGATAAAATTAAAGGGCTGATAAATGTAATAAAAATTCAGGCGGGAGATTTGTCAAAAATCGGCACGGATCTTGCGTCTAACATGAATGAAACCGCCGCGGCAATAAACGAAATCACCGCGAATATTCAGAGTATTAAAGGACGAGCGATAAATCAGAGCGCAAGCGTTACGCAAACTAACGCCACCATGGAGCAGATAACCGTAAACATCAGCAAGCTAAACGATCAGGTTGATAAGCAAACAACTTCTGTCGCGCAGTCTTCTTCAGCCATTGAACAGATGCTTGCCAATATTCAATCCGTTACACAAACTCTTATGAAGAATATGCAAAATGTTAACGCGCTTGAATCTGCTTCGGAAGTAGGAAGATCAGGGCTTCAGGATGTCGCGTCCGACATACAGGAAATTACCCGTGAGTCCGAGGGCTTGTTGGAAATTAACTCTGTTATGGAAAACATCGCGAGCCAGACCAATCTTCTTTCGATGAACGCTGCTATCGAAGCGGCTCACGCCGGAGAGGTTGGCAAAGGTTTCGCCGTAGTCGCCGATGAAATCCGTAAGCTGGCGGAAAATTCATCCGAGCAGTCTAAAACTATCAGTACTGTGCTGAAAAAGATAAAAGAGTCTATCGACAAGATTACTAATTCAACAAATGATGTTCTTCAAAAATTTGAAACTATTGACGAGCACATAAAAACCGTATCAGAACAGGAAGAAAATATCCGCAACGCAATGGAAGAGCAGGGTCAGGGAAGCAAGCAGATCCTTGAAGCTATCGGAAACCTTAACGACATTACAAGACAAGTAAAAGGCGGCTCACACGAAATGCAGGAAGGTTCGGGAGAGGTAATACGGGAAGGCAAAAACCTTGAAATTATTACGCAGGAGATCACAGGCGGCATGAACGAAATGGCAAACGGCGCGGATCAAATCAATATAGCTATAAACCAGGTTAATGATATCACCGTGAAGAATCATGAGAAAGTTGATACTTTGATGAAAGAAGTCGGTCGGTTTAAAGTAGAATAAACGTAAAAAACCGCAAGGAAGAGAGGGACACTATGAAAATCGGAGTAAAACTTATACTAATCATTTCAGTTGCAAATTTGGTGAGTATCGGCGGTTTGACTATTTCAGCGCTGATGTTTTCGTCGAGCGGAATCACGGAAATGGCGGACAGAAACGCCCGCAATGTCACGGGGGTTACGGCAGGAGCCATTAAAGCGTACATGGAAATTCCTCTGGATGAGATCAGGGCTTATGTAAAGCTCATGGAGCATATTGAAGAAATTTCCGATGCTGAAGGAAGACGGGATATTGTCAATTTTATGCTTTTTACTGTAGCCCGGGAAAATCCTGATTATATCGGCGTATGGGCTGCCTATGAACCTAACGCTCTTGACGGTTTGGACGCCCGTTATGTGAATTCTTCTTCAAGCATTACAGGAAGATTCGAAAGTTACTATACCAATGACAACGGTAACATAGAATTAAATCCGTTAACTGATTATATAAATGCCGATTTTTATACCATCCCGATGCGGACAGGCAGGGAGTATATTGTTGATCCGTATTTTGAAAATATCGGCGGAGAGCGAATTCTTATTACCAGCGTTGTTGTTCCGATTATGCGTAACGGACGCGCAGTAGGAGTGGCGGGAATAGACATTGAACTAAGCGAGATCCGAAAAATGGTAAGCGCTATCAAACCGTTTGATGTCGGAACCGCCGGAGTGTACAGTCCTTCCGGTATGGTTCTTGCCTCATACGAGGAAAGCAAGATTGGAAAAAACCTGAAAGATGTTTCACAGGATATGTACAGAGAGAAATTAGATCTTTTATTGCGTTCTTTAAAAGAAGGCACTGTATTTAACGAAAAATTTTATTCCGGAGAGCATGGCGCCAGAATCATTGTCGTAACCAGTCCGTTTTATATGGGAGAAGACGAAGACGCGTGGAGTGCTGTGACTATTGTACTTGAGTCCGTAATTATGGCTCCTGTAACGCAGATGACAGTTGTTTTATTAATACTCGGTTTAGTGGTTCTGGTCGTCATTACTTTTATTATTATGATGGTTTCACGCTCTATTACAGCTCCGCTTGTTTCCATGGAAAATGTATTTAAATTTATCGGCGACGGCGACTTTACCCACACTATTACTTCTGACAGTAAAGATGAAATCGGGAATATAAGCCGTTCTCTTAACGCTACTGTAGAAAAAATAAAAGGGCTTATCGGGACGATTAAAAAAGAAGCTGTGGAACTGACGGATATCGGTACGGAACTTTCTTCAAATATGAACGAGACTGCCGCGGCGATAAACGAGATCAACGCCAACATTCAGAGCATCAAAGGACGCGCCATTAATCAGAGCGCGAGCGTTACTGAAACAAACGCGACCATGGAGCAGATAACGATCAACATCGGCAAGTTAAATGAAAATGTCGACAGGCAAAGTCAATCTGTTTCCCAATCGTCTTCCGCTATCGAAGAAATGCTTGCTAATATTCAATCTGTTACTCAAACGCTTATGAAGAACGTAGAAAATGTTAACTTGCTCGAGAACGCTTCCGAAGTAGGACGCACAGGCTTGCAGGAAGTATCGCAGGACATACAGGAAATTACGCGCGAGTCCGAGGGGTTGCTGGAAATTAACTCGGTTATGGAAAACATCGCAAGCCAGACCAACTTGCTTTCGATGAACGCCGCTATTGAAGCCGCCCATGCCGGCGAAGCGGGCAAAGGATTCGCCGTAGTCGCCGCTGAAATCCGCAAACTCGCGGAGAATTCGTCCGCTCAGTCAAAGACGATCAGCACTGTTCTTAAGAAGATAAAAGGATCGATAGATAAGATAACTGTCTCTACAGACAATGTATTGCAAAAATTTGAAACCATCGACAAGCATATACAAACAGTGTCGGATCAGGAAGAAAATATCCGCAACGCCATGGAAGAACAGGGTCAGGGTAGTAAGCAGATCCTCGAAGCAATCGGACAACTCAACGAGATTACGCGCCAAGTTAAAGGCGGCTCCCATGAAATGCAGGAAGGCTCCAACGAAGTCATTCAAGAAGGCAAAAACCTCGAAATGATAACCCAGGAAATTACAGGCGGCATGAACGAAATGGCAACCGGCGCGGATCAGATCAATATCGCCGTCCACCGTGTAAATGAACTTACAGTCTCGAATCAGGATAAAATCAGTGTACTGACAACGGAAGTATCGAAGTTCAAAGTAGAATAGCGTAAAGAAAATTTTACCACATGACGCGGGATAGGTATCATTTTTCCTGTTTATTTAGACCTCAAGCGTTCCATCCTGTATCATGCTATAAATGTCCTGAAGATTTGATTCAAGTTCCTCTATGTTATAAGCTTGCGTTGGGTACTCAGGATATTCATTTATATGACCTATCAAAAATTTTCCGTCTTGTTTATATGTATACCTAATCTCCATATTATACCTCTAATTGAAATGATAATAAAAAATTTGATTTTTTTCAAGTAAAGATAACAGGAAGCGTTTTTCTCTTAGGTCTGAGAAGAAAAAATTTAACCAAGAAGCACATTCACCTGACCACTCGTGGGTGGTCAGGTGAACCTATTGCCTAATGTAAAAAATTATTAATTGTTATTGCGTTCCAGAATTAAAACGCGTGCGCCGCCAACTCTTTGCGCTGAAGCGGTAAAATTAGTAGTGTTATTATCTGCGTTAAAATTAATTGTATCACTTTGAAAATGATCAACTTTAACTGATATTCTATGATTACCGTTGGGTATAGCTATATTTCTGGACTGACCTTTTCCAATAGGCGATTTTTTATTTACTACTCTTCCATCTACGTAAACAAATAATTGTCCGTCATCCAGATTAGTGCTTAAACGAGTTACGACAATTGTTGACGGTTTCGGCGTTGAAAGACAACTGTTTAAAAGTAAAACAATTAATAAAAAGAAAATAAATATTAATTTTTTATTTTGTCTGTGATACATATAAACTCCTTAATTATTGTGATCCGTAAGATTCTTGTAAATTTAGATTTGTTTGTCTTCCCGTATCATCAGCAACATCACTGCGGGTAATAATAAGTTTGTTTCTTATAGTGCCTGCTTCTCTTTCAACTGTTGCAATAAAAGAAACAGTTCTATTTGAAGCAGTGAAATTTATTGCTTCGCTTACAAGGTTTAATCCGCCGCCTTTTACAACGCCGTGGATATAGTGAACTCCATTGTTAATCGGAAATGTATAAAACTGTCCTGTTTTCAAAGGCGTTTTAGCATTTATTGGTAAATCATCAACGTAAATGATTAAATTACCTTTATCAAGCCTTGTCGCGCTACGCTGAACATTGATAACAGTTTGTGATAATGCCGGACGAATCGGCGGCGGGGATTTACAGCTTGCAGCAGAGAAGGTCAAAACTGTCATCAAGAACAGAAACACAAGAACATTTTTTTTACCAGGATATCCTAAACCTGTTTTTTTTTTAATTGCCATTTTTTTTCCTCCTAGTTTGGCAAAAGTGCACTCTATATTTAGAGTTGTTAATAGTATATACCAACTCTATTTTTAGAGTCAAGTGCTTTTATGGAAAAAGAAACAAAAAAGATATTGGAAAAGATTCGAGCGAAACGGATAGAAAAGAAAATTTCACTGTTAAATTTGGCAAATGAGGTTGGTATCTCTCATAGCCATTTATACTATATAGAAAGTAAAAGAGTTGTTCCTTCAATTGACGTTATTGTGAAAATATCTAAAAAGCTGGATGTAGATTTAAAAGAATTATTAGACTGATAAGGGAAACGAAAAAAAGGGGGCTGTTTACAATCATAGATTGACGACAGCCCCTTCGTTTTTTTTCAGCTGATGATCAGCTGAACTCGCCTTCGAAGCTCATGTACTTTTCAATTGTTTTTACAATCTGAGCCGCGGCTTTCTTTGCGTCTGACTCGGGGACTTTCCTTTGTCTGTTGAGTGAGTTTACAAAGAAATCGGTAATTGTTTGGAACATATCGGGCAGGTTATAAAACACTACTGCGAAATTCTGTCCCTTCGGTTTTAAGATTGTGAAAGAACCGTAAGATTCGTTGGGTTCTTTCGCTATCATAATCCTTGACTGATTCTTGGCAATGATCGTTTCCAATTCGCTGAAGCGTTTCGGAATTTTTTCGCCTTCCGCTCTGCAGTATGGCTCTACCGGCTTGTGGTGGTATGTATCATTTTCAAGCAAAACGTACAACTTCTTTCCGCCTGTAACAAACTGCAACCCGTCCGCTGACGGGAAAATTTCTTTAACGCCTGCGTAAGATACTACTTCGTAGATAGAATAGGCTGACGTTTCGCTGAAGAACGATGAAATGATATACCCTTGAAGGAAAGGAAGTTTTCCAATAGCGTATGCGTCAAATAGATTCCGGTACTTAGCATCTGATTTTTCGTATTTCGGTTTTTTCTTAGTTGCTGTTGTTTTAGCGGCAGTAGACTTCGCGGCAGGCTTTTTTGCCGCTGTTTTTGTTGAAGCAGTTTTAGCCGCTGGTTTTTTTGCAGTTGTTTTAGCGGCAGTTTTAGCTGCGGGTTTTTTCGCAGCAGGTTTCGCGGCGGCTTTTTTCGCAGCCGGTTTAGCGGTAGCTTTCGCAGCAGGTTTAGCGGCGGCTTTCGCAGCAGGTTTCGCGGCTGGCTTAGCGGCGGCTTTCGCAGCAGGTTTTGCGGCGGTCTTCGCAGCAGGCTTTGCAGCAGCTTTTTTTGTATCTCCCATTTAATCCTCCTCAAAATTAGATCATGGTTCCTTTGAATTCAGTATCAGTTATTATTAAACAGATACTGCCATGACAGATAATATTATAATCATCCGTCTACAATTATAGCCCTGTCCATTCACATACGCAACATTTTTTTATAACTTTATAAATAAATAATTTAATTATTTTGCTTTCGACAAAGTAACAGCGCATGTTGTTACAATATCATCGACTGACGCGCCTCTTGATAAATCGCTGATCGGTTTCGCGAAACCTTGCAGGAACGGACCGAAAGCCTGAGCTTTACCAAGACGCTGTACCAGTTTGTAACCGATATTTCCGGAGTTTAAATCCGGGAAAATTAAAACATTGACTTTTCCGCGTACGGGGCTTCCCGGCGCTTTTTTATCAAGAACGGAAGGGACTAACGAGGCATCAGCCTGTAATTCGCCGTCAAACGCGAAATTAACGTTTTTTCCTTTAAGAATATCTACTGCGCTCTGCACTTTTTCAACATCTTCATGTTTTGCCGAGCCTTTTGTCGAGAAAGACAATAGAGCGGCAACCGGTTCTGTGTTTAAAAATTCTCTGCATGAAAGAGCCGCGCTTTCCGCGATATCCGCCAATTGCTGAGCCGTAGGATTAGGAACAACAGCGCAGTCCGAAAAAATCAACATTCCGTTTTTTCCGAATTGAGAATCAAGATCAGTCATAACAAAGCACGACGACGCCGTTTTTAATCCCGGCACTGTGCCGATAATCGCGAGACCTGCCCGAAGCACGTCGCTTGTCGGTCTTTCACAGCCGGCGACCATGGCATCCGCGTCTCCCATATGAACCATCATAGCGCCCCAGCGCAGAGGCTCTGTTATTTCGATTCTTGCCTGTTCCGGCGTCATTCCCTTATTTTTTCTTAATTCGTAATAGGTGTCGGCATAGACTCCCAAATTATGTTCGGCTTCGGGAGAAACAACATCAAGATCGCTGATATTTATACCCTCTTGTCTTGCAACTTCCTGTATATCCGCTACCTTGCCCAGTAAAGTAACGCTTGAGGCGATTCCTTCATCTCTTATAATCCTTGCCGCTCTGACCACCCTTTTATCAGTTCCTTCAGGCAAGACAAGCCTCTTTGACATTGATATAGCTTTCGCTTTCATCTCTGATACAAAATCCATGATTCCTCCTAAATTATTACTTATTACAGGATACTTCCTATTTATTTATTCTGCAAGTTTTAATTTTCCGCTTCCAATAAATATTAAAATTTGATACAATATAATACCATGACAGAAGTATACAGCGATTACATGGAAGATTCCGATTTTGATACTGTTTTGTCTTCGGATATCGATTTTACGGGAACTTTACGTTTTGAGAAGCCTTTCCTTATCAGAGGCAAGGTTTCGGGCGAAATTAACGCGACAGGACTCTTGGTAGTTGATGAAACAGCGGTAGTAAACGCGAATATCAACGCTTTAAGAGTTTTAATCAAGGGGCAGGTAAAGGGTGATGTTACCGCCGTAGAAAAAGTCGAGGTAACGGTAACAGGAAAACTAGCCGGAAATGTTACCGCTCCTGAAATATTGATGGAAACAGGCTGCGTTTTTAACGGCAGATGTACAATGGTTGGGAAAAATCCGATATGAAAAAACAATTCTTTTTTTTATTAATTACCGTTTTCTTCTTTTCATTTAATCTTGATGCTCAAAGTCGTCCTCCCGACGCGCTTGCCGAGTACCGCCTGATGAATTTTGAAAGATCTGTTCAAATATGCCGTGATGAAATCGCGGAAAATCCTAATAATCTGGAATCGCATGTTGTCATCTGCTGGTCGCTCATCCGTTTAAACCGATTGGACGAAGCTCTTCGCTTCGCGCGCGCAGGACGCGCTCTTAACCGCGCTGATCCGAGAGTTACCCAAATTTTAGGCGAGATTCATTATCTTCAGGGCAGAAATAACGAAGCGCTTCAATTTTTTCAAGAGTACGCAAATGCCGCCCCCGAAGGACAGAGGATCGACTCTGTTTATTATCAAATGGGGGAAGTTTTTATCAGACAGGGAAGATTTCGTCATGCCGATATCGCTCTTTCAACAGCCGTTCATTTCCAACCCGGAAACGCGTCATGGTGGGCAAGGCTTGCATACACCCGTGAAAACGCAGGCGATCTCGGCAGCGCAATAGAAGCTTACGAACGGGCTCTCTCGCTTAACTCCCAATTAGCCGACGCTCAGCGCGGACTTGAACGAATCAGAAGAACGATGAACAACTAGTCTATTTGCGCTATTAAATCGGCGCAAATCCGCCTTCGGCGAAACGTCGTAAACCGCCATAAGGACAGCAGATTTTAGATAATTATTTTAAATTGATAATGAATGAAAAAAAATCTTTTTTAATTTTGACGTTGGGATGCAAACTCAATCAGCTAGAAAGCGAGTCAATAACTGATACTTTTAAACGAGCGGAATTCGTTGAAGCTGTGACCGGAGACTTGGGACCAGGAACTAGTGACGGTAATCAAAGTTTTGCGAATTCTCCAACTATAATTGTCATTAATACTTGTACAGTTACTTCAAAAGCCGATCAAAAGGCGAGGCGCGTTATACGCAAAGCTCTGCGCGATTATCCTGACGCCGGCGTTATCGTTACCGGCTGTTACGCGCAACTCAATAAAGATGATCTGCAAAAATTAGATGCAGAAAATTCTCAACGTCTCTTTGTAGTAAAAAAAGATAAAATTTTAGATTTAATTGATTATTTAAATAGGAATGAAAGAGCATCGAATGCTTCTGAGTTAATATTTAAAATAAATTCTTATCTTTGCGCCGCGAACCAAAGGTTCGATGCGCCTCTGCGTGATGACAATGATAATGCGCCTCTGCGAGATAATAATAGTATTTTCCAATTCAATCCCAAACATTTTTCCGCTCACACCCGGAGTTTTCTTAAAATACAGGACGGCTGCGATAAACATTGCACGTACTGCAAGATTCGTCTTGCCCGCGGAAAAAGCGTCAGCCTTGAAGCGGAAGAAGTTTTATCGCGTTTACGTATTCTTGAACAAAATCACGCTGAAGCGGTGCTTACGGGGGTAAATATCTCGCAGTATGATGATTTTGAATTTTTTAACCACGAACCACACGAACTCATACCTTCGGTATGTACACGAACAGAAGAAAGAGAGAAAATATTAAATCTTGCGGGACTTCTGGAATTTCTGTTAAACAGTACCGATAAAATTGCGATTCGTTTATCGTCTCTTGCGCCGGAGATTGTCGATGAAAAACTTTGCGTTGTTTTATCGCATCCGAGAATACGCTCTCATTTTCATTTGTCGATACAATCATGCAGCGAAAAAATCCTTGCCAAGATGGGGCGAAATTATAACGCGCAAATTATCGAAAGAGCTGTTTCTCTTCTTCGCAAAGCAAAGAACGATCCGTTTTTAGCCTGCGATATTATCACAGGTTTTCCCGGAGAAACCGATACAGAATTTGAAGAGACTTTTTCTCTCTGCGAAAAACTCGATTTTGCGTGGATTCACGTATTTCCGTATTCAAAAAGAGAAGGAACTCCCGCCTTTTCGTTTTCAGATAACGTGCATGAGAGCGATGTTACAAAACGTGTAGAGCGTCTGACTGAATTGGCGGAAAAGGGAAAAGCGCGTTATGTTGAGCGGTGGATTGGAAAAGAAGTTGAAGTGTTGGTTGAAGGAAGGGAAAACAGGAACCACGGATTACCGCAGATTAAACGGATTAGCACGGATTTTTTAAGACCTGAAGAAAATGATAATTTTAAAACTTGTTACGGTACATCGGAAAATTACTTGAAGGCGCTTGTTAGGTGCAACGGAGATGAAGCTCCGTCACCGGGGGATGTTGTATTTTGCAGGTTGACAGAGAAGGGTGACGGGAAGAATGTTGATGTTGTGGGTGAGATTTACGGTAAAAAAAATATTAATTTTTCTTCAAAACCGCTTGACAAAAGCCGAAAAAAAATATAGATTGGATACAGAAGTCAATGTAACCGTTGCCTTAGGACAGGGTTATAATTGCGGAATATAGCCGCATCAACGATGCGAGAATATACTTTCAGAGATATGTAAATGTAGAACAGTTATTGTGTCGATCAAATCTTTGAAAAAGCGCGCGCC
>Ga0209755_10004317_pt1 | contig 16924 bp, 12 predicted proteins | sample TergutCo191P1_FD_187301 | JGI IMG/M metagenome (GOLD analysis project Ga0209755, IMG submission 187301) | Cornitermes sp. P1 segment gut microbial communities from Petit-Saut dam, French Guiana - Co191P1 (SPAdes) (version 2) | ecosystem: Host-associated > Arthropoda: Insects > Digestive system... | reverse complement strand
GGTTTTTTGGGAATGCTGAAATTTGTTAAGGACATTTTGTTCTTCATGCATATTGTCTTCTGCCACATTCTTTCAAAAACTTAATGTAACTGTTCCATAATATTTAATTAAACAATAATGAAGTAGATGTTTTCATAAGTGTAGAATTTCCTTCAGTTTTGTTGCTAGGATGTCACTGTTTATAGATAGAAAGGCGTGGTATTTTTTTAAGAAAATAGAAATTGAATGTTCTGGGGAGCAAAAATACGTATACAATGGTGCTGGATGTCATTAGACTGAAAAACAGTAAATATACCTTAGAAGTTAGCCCAGACTGTAACAATAAAAATTGATGAAGCGAAAAATAATAAAATAAAAATAGCTGAGAAGAGTATTTTGGTACTTACGAACTGTGATATTAAGCAAGTTAGAACTTGGCGTTTTTTACTGAAATGAGTAGGGTTATAAATTTTAAAGTTGTAATGTTTAACTCTTGTGAATACATCTGACAGTAATGAATGAATGTGCAGAGCCTTTTGAGTTGTGGCTTAATATATGAATCATCCTGCCCTGCTGTCCAAACAGAAGCAATAAACTTGAGCTTGGCTTGATAAACACATGAACATAAGGGCTGCCAACTTCGACACACAGCTGGTCAATACAGATGAATATGTGTCTTTGTAAAGAAGAAGGATTTTTTTCTTGTTCTAAATTATACAGGAATTCTTTGTGGTGGTCTTGGGAGTTTAAAATCTTATTGTCTGTACATGTATGATACTGAGCTGGTATTAAGTGTGGCATAGCAGTTTAAGTTTTATGTAAGAAAGTATGAGTACCTGGCAGTTTGTCCCAGATATTTGGAATATGCTCAGTGTTTCTTTCACTTTCACACTTCCCTTACCCTAAGGTTATTCAATATAAATATGGGATGATAATTTATGTGTGTACTTAAATATGAATCAAATAGTAATTTAACTAAAACTCAACACAGGCATGATTTTTTTAAATGTAGGCATTTCAAATGTTAGGGATAAACTGCCATTGCAATGCTAGAAATAAAGGTTAGCACATACTGTTTGTTTGAAAATCATAGATGTACTGAAATTCAAAACTTTTTAAAAAAATAACAGTAAAAATATGAAAAAGGAACTGTGATATTTTTGTAAATGTAAAAAATCTTTTCGGTGTTTGTGTGTGTGTGTGTGTGCGTGCGCGCGCGCGTGCATGCATGTGTGCGCATATGTGCGTGCGCGTGTGTGTGTGTTTTAAAAATATCTCCAACAAATCTAGCATGCTCTCTTACCTATTTACATTTTGTAAAAAAGAAAGAAAAAGTGGATTAGGAACTTAAGATTCAAGTGTAAATCTACAGTTTCTGTTTCAAAGTCTAATTAGAGCCCCCTGCATATGTTTTTCCACAATGCAGTACTGGCGATGACTTCACTGATAAAACCTATAGTACAGTCACTTGCCATTTAATGCCATTAATGTCTTTGTTTCTCCTCAAGCACAAATGCCAGAGAAATGTGCACATAAATATCTAACTGCAATGTGAAAGCCAGCATGCAAACGATATTTTTCCCTGCATCAGAATAAATAGGTCACTGAAAATGGGCGAGCCTGGCGGTCTTTTTTCCCAGCATGAGGTTGCCTGGTATTATATGACCTGACAAAATTCACAAAAGAAGATTTTGTAATAAAAATGGCATAAAAATTTGGCCCTTAAAGTAATTTTATATCACAAAATTTTTTTTTAACATTTTAAGGACTTCTTTGTTCAAAAACTGAAACAAACTTTAACTAATAACAGCAAAGCAATTTTTCCCATAAATCTTAGCTTTTTAAGTGCACTGTCATTTACAAATTCATTAAATTTAATTTTGAAGACAATGGCTTTGTAAGCTTGTGCACTAATTCTTTGATAATTGTTTTGACAGTTTCCTTTGAATTGAAAACCATCCATGCAATAATAAAATGTGTTAACTGAAGAACCACTGTATTAAGTACTCATTGTTTTAAATATTTGTGATAATGGGTGAGCCAAGCTGAAGTAACATGTTTTTACAATTTCATCTTGTAGTTTTGTGGTCTCATGTACAAATGGAATACTGAATGTGTTTTACACTCACTTATGTTCTGTAAAAGTAGTTGTTCACAAGATTCATTTAGGCTACTACTTAAAACAACTCAATCACCTGAAAAATACTACAATGTTTGGTGTGACCACCCTCTCAAGACGTTATCATTTTACAACTTGTATAAATGAAACATTTTATCAGTCATCCCCTTGCCCACAGTTTGTTTTATAAATAAAAAAATCTTAACAGATTTAAAACTCTGTAGATGTTTTCTAAGGGTACAGGGGATGAATGTGTGAGAAGCTTGTTTATTATTAGTTATTAATATTATATATTATATATAGGCACTGCCACGAGAGCCGAAAGTGTTTTCTCCTACGGAATAATATTAATAATTATTATAATTATAATGTAAAAGAAACAAAAATTCTCTTTCCAACACCTGTACATTTTTATCATAGATGGCGTCTGTGTCAGTTGATGTCATCTTTTTTTTTTTTGTTTTAATTGTGTGTCAATTTGTGAGTTTTCTTCTTACCCAGAGGGATACACTATGAAGCACAAACAGGAAAGAGAATTTTTAGAATTGAGGTAATAGTGAAATTAAAGCATATTGATGGTTATCTATTCTTTGTATTCATTTGTGCATAAAACAAGTTCAATTTCTGTTTGTTTTTGTTTGTTTGTTTGTTGTACAAGTTCACTGAGTATCTTGCTTATAATTGATAATAAATAACAGATTCCTCTCATCTGTAGTACAGTATCTTTACTAGAGACCTCATTACTGAAGATTCGCTGGTTTTTCAATCACAGTTAATAACTCTATTACTGTAGGCAAAGTGGGCTATCTCCAGGGTGTGACTTGACTTCTGACGTGGACTGGTGGTTAGTAAAACTTACTAGTTGATGGCTTCACAAAAGAACCTTAGGTTTTTAAGGTCCTATAGCCTACTGTTTGTCTCATATTCTACACATTACTAAATATGCAGTTATCTAATTATTACAGTCACATTTAATGAATTTATTGAGAGTGAATAGATTAAAGCTTTTACATGGTCCTAAAATTGAAAAGACCCCATCAAAAATTGTAAAATATATTCTTGAGGACATTTGGAAGTATTTGTTAGAAGCAGCATGCATAGACCCATTGGCATATAATGCACAGAAAGGTAATTATTATTAAGTTAACCAAGTGAGACTGTGCAGAATATAATTGTGCTTAATGTGTAGCAACAAAGTAAATTACATGGACATCTCCTGGTTCTGTTGATGCATTGATAAATACTTCTTATGCCGGTTAAATACACACATCCATAGCTTCTTATTATACCTCATACATAAATGCCTCCATGTCAACCTTTTATACATGTGTAAGCATATTGTAAGCATGTGTATGTAAGAGGCTTCTTACACTGCAATTATATTGCCAGTATAACAGCATTCAAACATGCCTCTTATACCGACTATATTTCTTCAAGACCTGTCTATGTTCAAGCTATGTAAACACCTTCATTTTTGGTGATTTTGAATATATAGAAACCTCTGAACTTTACTTGCTGGCTACAGAGACCTTTTAGTTCTTCCCTGTTCTGGAGAGAAAGTCATATCCAATTTTCATATATAAGAAAGCAACAGTATCTGTCTCTTGTATGAAATATGTACAGGCCTCTGTTGTTGCCTCTTATATTTGCTGTGAAGACAAGTCTCGCCCTTTTTGGAAGTATGTTTTCCAGTGTGCTACCCGACATTCAGCTTGAAGCTTTTGGGATACAAAGAAGTTCCACTAAGTGACCAAGAGTTGGCAGACCATCCTGATTGGAAGCAGGACTGAATGTTTTGTCACTGTTGGGGCTGCTGCACCAATCTTCACACTAAATATCCCATAGAACTCCCTGCTGGCGAAGCTTTAGTTACTATAACTGCAAAAACATACCACTAAAAGGTCTAATAATACTATTAACATTGGTGACACAAACACCTGCATAATGCTCATACAGCAGAATTATACAAGCTTACATACTTCCACATATTTTTGGTAACATTGTTGACACCACAGCCACACTTTACATTGCTACATAGGCAAGTTCATAGGCACAGGATTTTTCTAGCAGTGAATAGTTTTTTTGGTTACTGATTTGAAGAGGGGCAAAAAATGGGCTGAGAGTGGAAGATGTATTAATGGAATAATTTTGAAATTAGAAAATGCAAATCTGTCAATGAAGACAGTACCGATTGCAATACTTGATTCATTTTGATTTCTAGAGTAAAAGTGTATCATGCTGAAGAGATTATAACAATTTAAAATTAAGTCTAGTTGCCTCTTCCTTTCAGTGTCTATAAGATAATTTACTTGTACGTCTCCACATATTATTAATTTCAAATCTGACTGAAAGAATTTTTTAATCATAACTACCAATCTATTGAGAAATAACTGAAAATCACCAGAAGGTTATCTGTAAACTGTTATTACAAGAATTTTTGTATATGAAAGTTCTGAAAGAAATTTGCACACCTCAAAATCCTTGTCTTTTCAAAATTCAAGAAAATTTGAAAATTTCAGTTTCGTGTATAAAAATACAAAGCCCACCTCCATCAAAGAATTGTCTGCAGTACTCAGCACGAAGTGTATAATTCTCAATGGGTAAGTAATTTATTTGTGTATGTTATTATGCATTATTTATTTGTGTATGTTCCCGTGTTATGTATTTACGCATTATGCATTTTGTCCATCTCTTCCTTTAAAATTCTTACAGTTTCAGTCATTGAACTTAATTCAGATGTGACAACAACAACTGTATTTTCAAGCTTCTTCTTCTTCTTCTTCTTCTTCTTCTTCTTCTTCTTCTTCTTCTTCTTCTCCTCCTCCTCCTCCTCCTTTGCCTTTGCTTTCTCCTCCTCCTCCTTCTCCTCCTCCCCTCTTTCTTCTTCTTCTTCTTCTTCTTCTTCCTCTTCATCTTCTTCTTCTTCTTCATTCATTATGTTCATGTTTGAGTAAAGTGCCTTATATTATCAAGTCATTAAAGGCAGTTTTGAACCTATATATGCTGAAAAGCATTTATATTGCATGCTTTTAATCGTTTGAGAGATGGAATAATATTTTGGGGAGGGGATAATGAAAGCAAAATGGCATTTAGAGTACAAAAAAAGTGTCATTCATATAATCAGTAGTGCAAATAAGTGCAAGTCACATAGACAACTTTTTAAGGATTATAGAACCCTGACAGTGCCTGCTTTATATGTTTTAGAAATGTTATGTTACATAAAAAGTTATTAGGAAATCCGAAACAAAATTTTTCTGTTCATGGTCATAAACTTGAAGTAAACTGAACTTTCATGTGCAATTCTACAATACAGTTTTATTTAAGAAAAGTGTTAATATGGAGATCAAACTATATAACAAACAGCCAGAAAGTATTAAAAAAAATTGAAAAACATTAAACTCTTTAAAAAGAATTAAAATCCTTACTATTGAGCCATTTCTTTTATTAAGTTGATGAGTTCTTAGAGTACAGTTGGTTCGTACAGTATTCTTACCAGCTTTATTAGATTAATATATCGCACCATGGTATTTAATTGTCGGCTGGTCAAAGTTATGTAGGATCCCTGGTTATCGGCGGTACCAACCGTCGCGGGTCATGAAAATTGTATGGGAGGCAAGAGAAATGCAGACAGCTAGAACGTTAAAGATTACACATAATGTCCATGAAGCATGGCGTCAGGATTAGGGAATGCAGGTAATAATAAATTTGCGCCGGATGTTTGTAGTCAAAGGTAGAGGCTCCCTAAAGTTTACAAGGTGATTACAATGAATGATTATGTCACCTAGCCTAACTTAACCTAACCTAAGGAATTATACAGGTGGAACTAATATAAGCAGATTTCCTACTCAAAAGATCGTTCTTCATAATCTACCACAAAGAACGATGTGCAGATATGTTGGTTAAACTGAACGAACTTACGTCGTGGAATGTAAACGCCCTGTCCAAAAATGTTTTTCTTCCTTTGCATGGAATAAACAACAAGAAACCTGTTCAATATTTGTGTCGCGTATGTTAAATCATGGTGTGCATCATTTAAACAACTTTGTCCATACCAGTTTATACCAAGGGAGATAAAGGCATGTTTTTAACTGTAAAGGTGTATTTATTGACTACTTCTGAAGTAATTCGTTTTGAGATAAATTTAAAGACATTACTGTATGTTTGACATTGTCCATTGTCTTCTTTCGTATTTATTTACACTGTAAAACAGCCCAGATTGTAACTATGGATTCCGTGATAGAAACAGTTAGTAGTTTATGCTTGGTACTAATATTTTAAGAATGTAGTGACTAATTTGTAATTGTAATTGAGACGTGTTTTTTTTGTGAGCTAGGAAATGAACTGTTAATTATTGTTAGGTAACTTTCACATTTTATTTTGAAACATGTAGGCGCAAGAATACTTGTCGCCAGCACTAAGCTTTATTTCATCTGATCAAACATGGTATATGACCGTTGTGCTCTTCTTCCACCACCAAAGAAGTTGGTGTGACAAAATAAAGGTTCATTTTGCACTATTAAGTGCTCTTTTGACAGTATCAAAGTAAGTTGTCTAAAGCGGGTTAAGCCACTCAATACATACTAAGAGACACAAAATATTACTGATTTTTGTGCTGTGGAGAATATAATTCTCTTCCGTGGGGTAAATGTTTTGCTGTACATACATTTATATTTCATCAATACAGTATTTGTCCATCAACAAGTGATTGTGAAACTTGTGAGGAAATATAGGTTGCTCAACGTATCTGAGTCAAAAACGTATTAAATAAGAATATATACACATAATATGTTGGAGACACAATGAAGTAAATACAGGATCTAACAGGCTGAGCCTAAATCTTGATTTAAAAAAAAAATTAGCATTTCTTATGAGCATTTCACCACAATATGCATTAAGCTTTAAGTCAGTAAATTGTATTACATTTGTTATGCATGTGAGTATTTAATGGAACATTTAAGTACTTTGAACTTTACTTATCTGTATGTTTTGTATTTTATGACTTACTCCACAGTCTGACTACTGTTTATATCCGTGGAATATATGCAGATATGTAAGTATGTAAGCATAGGTATTGATATCTAGATTCTTAATGCTTCCTTTTTGTTTGTGTGAGGAAGTGTGCTTAGTAGTCTGGGGTTTTTATCAAATGGATTAATTGCTCTTATGAGTGTACTGGGATTGTCTGTTACAGCATCCGATATATTGATTGAGTTCTTGGAAGTTGCAGTGCATAATATCTTGTACATAAGGAACATTTATCCACCAAGTATATTTGTCAGAAGAAAGAAATATGGAGTCCCAGTTCACATGTCAATCCATCCTTATTTAAATGAGTACATAACAGAATGTCTTAAAACCATAAGGGACTTACTGCAGAGGAATGAAGTGAGAAAAGTAACTGTCACATTTTATAATGAAACTCAGAGAGCAATTGAGAGATTTGTGTTTGATATTCTGGATCTAAACAAAACACTGAACCAGTAAGTACATGGAAATATTTTATGTTGTGCCATTTGTCTCCAGAAGGTTTGTAAAGGGATGGAAACTAAAGTCTGGAACATATTGTCAGTTTATATGGAAAATGTTTCCAATATGGTGGCTATTTACATATGCCTCTTTGACATGAACCCCCTGTACCTGAATTGCTGCATAATTTTGTGCAAGATAGATTGCTTTACAGAGGGTCAAACATAAGAGTGTTGTGACTTGGTCTGTAGAGACAGATACACCAGCAATTAGAAGAAAATTATTTCTCCTCAAAATATCTCATTCAACTCCAAAACAATTTGTACATTTGTATAATAGTTGCACAGAACAGTAATTGAACACATCCAGAGTTACTGCATTTAATGTGATGGTTACATTCTTCCAGATGTTGACATTCTTGAAATCTTATGCCTAGAAGGCAGTTTTCACTTTCGGAAATAGGGTAAAGTTGGCTGGTATGAAGTCAGGTGAATGGGGTGGGTGGCTGTTCATCACACTGTGATGTGCCAGGAGACACTCCACAATCATGCCAGAAGGAGCCAAATGCTTTTTTTAAACTCTTTGTGAAGAATCTGATGAATCAACCTCCTAGTGGATCATTAAGGTCATTTGATGGTTTAATACTATAGGGCTTTGACGATTGTGTATGACTCCCTGACACAATCTTCCTTTTTTGGACTTTGTCCATTGTTTAAATTTTCACAGAACACTATGTTTTGGAAGCTGGCTTCTTTGAATGAAGGCAGAAGCAGAGCCAGCTTCTGAAATATGGGGTTTTTTTTTAATTTAGATGATGGACAAAGTACATATAAAGGAGAATGTGTCAGTGAGACATTTGGTGGTGTCTGCCCACCAGTTCACAAACGTTTGCAGCAATTTTCAGATTGTAAGCAGTTGATGGCCACCAATTTCTTGGATCATCTTGAGAGTCGTGAACCCCCTCTCTGAATCTTTCAATCCATTTAATCACATGTACAAGATGTGGCTTCACTTTTGTAAACAGTTTCAAAGATTTCTTGTGTGTATGCTGATGTTTTCCCAAGTTTTAAGCGATGCTTTGTGTTTGGTCTTTGTTCTGTGACAACCAAAAAAACAAAACTTATATTCTGGGCTGGTACAGATGAACTGAGTGAGCTATAATTATTTTTCATTAATCCATGGCAGTCATAACATGAACCAGCAGAAACTATTTACCATTGGTGTGTGCACAAAAATCATACTTGCATGGTAGCATCAACCCTGGATTCTTAATGTTTGTTGTTGTATTCATGTGTATATTTACATTTGTATTAACATAAACCAACCTAACCTATCAATGAATTTTAATTTTTCACAAAAATACAACATATTGTAACTTTGCTGGGAGGAAGTTCCATGAGGAATGGAATGATAGTTACACTGTTTATTTTGAAGTTTATACTAAGGTAAGAGTGACATGTTGACACTTATTTTCCATTATTTATTCCACGTGAAAGTCTCTTAAATATGGCATGGCTGCCTGACCAAGAACTTTATTTCTGCTATCAACTTTACTGTCATGAAAGATTTGATATCCTCCTAAGGTGCTTACTGTAGAGGAGTGACATTTATGTGAAGGCTGTGCAGGTCTATTACTTTTCCTCCACTAGAAGTTCTGTCTCGTTTTTGATAAAATAAAAGCAGCTCAAAAAATTGCACCACGTGTTGAGCAAGTTGCAGTAAAGTCTTCAGATTTCTTTGCATCTGTCTGGATTCAAAGTCAGGCTACTCAGAAGATATCATTACATTATTTCCTTACATTTAGGAATTTAGTGTTGTTTAAATTGTGCTCATAGAATGTATTGACATGAATGTATGAAGGTAGCAGAATTTCTTGGCCAGTGAGGTAACCAATAGGAGTGGGCTGGTTAGTGCTTTTGAGCCAGGCAGTAGTTAGTGCCACTATCCCTGCCTCTTGTGAGGAATGAATTTAGTGCTCCCAAATGATGCATAGATTTCATGCTAAATATTATGACTGTACCAAAACACTGTGCAAGTAAAAGAAGTATAAATATCTCGCTGTGTTTTAAAGACATACGAAATATTTGTAGAGAAAGTCCATTCTTGTTATGAAAACACTTGTGATTTGTATTGAGCTAATGAGAAGACAAGGATGTGGTATGTATTCATGTTTAGCAGAGGGTACCTGTAGGTAATAGTCTTTGAACCATGGTGGAAGCTGGGGTAGTGTAGTGGGTGGGTTTGGTTCCTGGCAAGGGCAGGAGATTTTTCTCTTCACCAAAGTGTCCAGGTTCAGCCCCGTATTCAGTAGGTATGGGGTCTTCTTTTGTGGGCATAAAGTAGTAGTGACATGCAGTGGTGTACCCAGGAATTTTGTTCGGTGGTGGGGGTTCAACCAATTCTGTTGAGGACAGAGGACAGGGATCTGGGGGAGGTAGCCCCCTAGCCAGGGGTTCTGGAAGCAGCTGTAATTTTGTACAAGAAATTTCATTTCGTATAGTAAAATATTCTTAATTTTTGGTACTATTTAATCTATTTATGATGACAACCAATTTATTTGTCATTCCTAATGTAAAACAGTTGCGAACCTAGGTAGTTTTAGAAATTTACTGCCTTTTTTCCAAACATTTTGGGGTGTTGGTGTCCTAAATTCAGCAGTTTTTAACAATTTTCACAATCAGGTTGAGTTTGGCTCGATTTTGGAGGGCCTTCGGAATTTTTTTTTTTTTTGGGGGGGGGGGTTGTTGGAACCCCCCCCGTTACGCCACTGGTGGCATGACGCTGACCACATATCTCTGTCTAGTGCCAAAGTTAAGAATGACCGGAGCTATATCTCTGCTCCCCTGTGTTCCACCATAGTGTGTTTGGGGACAGTTTTAGCTCTGTGACTGTACATGTCTGAGCTGGATAGACACTGTAATGATGGATAGACTATATGTGGTGTCATTAGCCACAATAACTGTGTGTCCATTGATGTAAGTTTAATTATCAATAAACATTTAATATCAGAGTTTGATAAGAAACAGTGTTTCATTTTCAGTTAAAGAGAATTGTGATGTAAAGGTTTTATGAGGCAAATGTACTTTAACTATATATATGTAATGATTGATGGTGGATATATTTGGGCCGTTAATTTCTTTGCATGGAATTCATGTACATGTTATGTGTTACAGATATGATCCATATTTCATTAAAGGTGAAGAAGCTTTTCGGGGATTTTGTCTGAAACTTGCAGTAACTGCAAGCTACTTGAGACCTCTCCCAGAAAAGAGTACTTTCAAAGTGCAAATTCATACCATAGAAACAGCATCGGTTTCCCTTGCAGAGGACCCTAGATATCAGGTACACTTGATTCTTACCTAATTTAACAAAACAACTCTATGCATCAGAATTATTCTTGAGACAGTGATAGTTCCTCAGCTGGTCAAGAATTTCCCTGCATCTTACCATATTCACACAAGCCCACCACTTATCTCTGTCCTGAGCCAGATAATCCAGTCTTTGCCCTCCTATCCCATTTTTAAAATACAATAAAATAAAATCTTTGTCTGGGTCTTCTAAGTGATCTCCTTCCCTGGGGATTACCCACCAGAATTTTGATGAATTTCTCTTCTTCCCTATGTGTGCCTTGTGCCTCACCAATCTTAATCTTTGATGTGATCAGCCTAATAACATTTGATGAGGGGTACAAATTATGGGGCTCCTCATCATACAGTTTCCTGAATCTCCTGTTGCTTCCTCCATGTAAGGCCTAAATATATTCTGCAGCATACTGCTCTTGAACATTGTCTGCATATGTTCTTCCCTTAATGTGAGAGAGAAAGTTACATAAAAAGGTAAGGTGATCCCGTTACAGGCCCGGTGTGGCCCAGAGGGTGGGTAGAGGTATAGCTCTACTCTTCCATGACTGCGGCACTAGAAGGGGCCGAGTGGTCAGCAGCATGCCCTGGCCGCACTTTACCCCTGGCAAAGACCCAGTACCCATTGTACAGGAGGCTGGGTGGGCCCCAGGGCCAGTCTGGACAGGTGGAAAATCTTGTCCCCAATGGGACTCGATCCAGGACTGTCCAGCCCATAGTCAGTCTGTATACTGACTGAGCTGAAAGTTACGTACCCATACAAAATTCCAAAAAACAAAACTATAATTCTTTACATATTAACCTTGTCTGTAGAATGCAAATGGGAGAGACAAAGGTTTCTGAAGTGAATGGTAGCAGGCAGTCACCAAATTGAATTGCATCACACATGCATTTGGTGAGACTTGAACATGTACTTTGGTTTCTCAGCATTCCTTCTATTCCAATCCCCATACTAGCAACTGATAAAGCATCTGTGTTTCTTTTTGTAATTTTGATGTCTTTGCTCAGTGTATTAACATGATCAGCACAGGTCAGAATCTGATGTGTTCCATCAGATTGAAAACACTCCTTGTTTTCTGTGACCTCCCTAATGACATTCCAAAGCAGAGTTGAAAAACAATGGCAATAAAATGTCTCCTCAAGAACTGCGCTCTTCTGAGCTGTTACACAGCAAATAGTTGTAGTTTCCTTACCATTTCAGGACAACCTGTTGGTCATCTTGAAGGGTCAAGAATCCAAGAAGATGGGACTGATAGGTTGTCCCAAAACGTCGGTAAGCAGTTACCACTGCTCGCTTCTTAATAGCCCAAATGAGCACAGTTCTCATGTACATCATGGTGGAAGCTCGAAATCATACAAAATGTCCTTGTTGCAGAAGAGTTTCAAAGACAGTTTGTACTACATAACCGTACTTCTACCTGAATGCTTGACTTTTTTGAAAGTCTACAAACAGCTGATGAAGTGTCATTTTTTATTCTCATTTTATTGCAAGTATCTGATGATGCAGAATATGTGATAAGTATTATATCTTTCACTTAAAAACCCACACAGATGATATCCAGTAATTTTATCTATATGTGTAGTTAACCATAAGAGAAGAATGTTGGATACAATTTTGTATGCAGTTCGAAACAGTGATATGCTGCAAAAATTACTACAGTCACTTTTATTACTCATATTTGTCAAAAGGTACTGTACAGACTTCTTGTACTGTTGCAGTTTTTCCTTATTTCAAATGGAATTAAGAAGTTTATGGGTCTAAGAATGAAGCATGTCACACACAGAAGTTGTCTTCTGCAGTATCACACCCATATTCTAAATTAACTGGTGAAATTTAACACAATGTGAATGTTGTGTGTAGATAGGTCATCAGTATATTTATTGAGTTTGGATGAACTGTATTTTTAATTCTGCAGGATAACAAAACACCACAGTGGTGAGAATCTTTCAGGTTGTAACTTAGAAAATTTAACATCCTTGGAGTTAAAATTGTGGACAGAAATTGATCACTAAATTGAGTTATTATTAATGTATAGTTTTTGATGGGCTTACCATATAGCATAGTTTGAAGTATGTAAAGGAAAATAGGAGTTGTAATTTGTTCCCAGAATTTCTTTATTTTATTTCAGGACTTCCCATGGATTGAAACTGATGAGCAAGAAAATGAAGTGCTGAATGCAAACATTACGCCTATCAAAACATTGGACACAGGCATACTCAAAGTGCAGATGTATGTTGAAGAGAGTGATAGAAAGTGACCCATTCATGTTACTCATGGATCAGTCTCATCATGTGAAATGAGTGATATATGCTATGAACAGAAATTTTCTGGTAAATGTGCACAGTGCCATATCATCCACCTTTTCTTACACCACATCTATATTGAAAATTATCCATTTTGTTTTAAATACACAGATTGCAGTGGTTGTCTTCAGTGACTTGTTATTTTAATGACATATTTTCTTTTTGTTGTCATTCTCATTCTTTAGCAGTATGACCCTTTAAGTTTGGCCTTGGCTTCACTGTTGACAGGTTCCCATTTTGTTCTGTCCAAACCTCTTATTCTCCATATTTTTATGCCCATATTCTTCAGGTCTGATCCAACATAATATATCCACCTTCTTATAGGTAGTCCCCCCCCACATCTTCCTGGTGTGCCTTCCAGTGACCTCGTAACTGTCCTTGTATCATTTGTTCTTACAGCATGCCCAAGCCATTCCAATCCTCATACTTCAAGCCCTCAGTGTGGAGTGCTGAGTGCTGCTCACGAAACGTAAATGTCACTTGCCGTGGAGTGCTGCACTTTGCTCGCAAACTGTACTATCAGATTCATTCGACTTTCTGTTGAAAACATGGGAACCACATGTAATCTGGCTTCATTATTCTTGTTCATAAATGAGCTGACTGTCATATGGTGACAGAGACAGTTCTGAAAAATCAATTCTTTATTTTTTTCTCTCTTCTCAAAATGTGGGTCAATTTTTTGCAGTCTTTAATTGCATGAGCTGCCTTGTGCCTCCTTCTAACTCCTTCTAATGATCAAATGAAAACTAAAATGAATGTTGTTACTGTTGTCATGAATCTGAGGTCTGGGGTTTTTGAATGGTGTGTGACATCACCCTTATATGTCAACAACTTCTTTGTTTCTACACAGCTGATATGGTGTTTGAGGCTGCAGTGTGGTACAGTGATAGTACAGGTATTGAAGGTTTATTTAAGGAAGAAAATGAACAAGCTTTGTTAGAAGAACTTCCAGATTCTGATCCAAATAATTCTAGTTCAAATGGATGACTCAAGTGGAATCAATAATTTGGCTGTAGGCAAAGTAATTACATTGGAGTATAGGGTTAATGAAGGTGACATTGTGCAAGGTTTTACAGCACCCGGCCCTCCTAACGCTTCAAGTACGACATTTATGTGGGAGGATATGACAGACTACATAGAGCAAAGGGAATAGTTTATTGGTAATTGTTGTCCTCAAAATGAAGCCCAAAATGAAACTCACTGTGCTAAAGTGCTCAAAATGTTTTCTACTGATGAACTGGCAAAACTAATAGTGCCTGAAACAAACGCTTAACGCAGAACAAAAAATGTGAGCTTGAAGTCTGGTTCCATTTCATTTCAGGATGCAGGAATGGAAACTTGTCACCAAAGGTGACATGTGTGTTTTGAGAACACTTTTCTTGCTAATGAGAATGTTACAGAAGCCTACAGTACATTAATATTTAAAAAAAAAATTCTGTTTTGGCAACTCTTATCTTTAGCTGTTATTTTTATGGTCTGGTTTTAATCAATCTGCCATTTGATGCATTTCAGTACTAGTGAGAATATAGGAATGGACCAGGAACCTTTTCAAAATCTGTCTGTCCTGAGCCATCTCAACAAAATATTTCAGAATTTGCGCTTACCCAGGCTGAATATTGCAATTGATGAATCACTAATGCTATGGAGGGAAGGACTTTGGGACAGTATATTCCCCTAAAGGTTTCCAAATTTGGGATCAAGTCACAGGAACTATGTGAGTCCAGTTCAGGGTACTTGTGGTCTTTTACAGTTTATATAGGCAAAACCACTGTTCCAAATAGCACTTATTTCAGGTGACACAAACAAAACAGCAGCATTTGTGTTGTTACTTGTGGAGCCTATGCTGAAAAAGGGCCACAGGCTGTGGATGATTTCAAATTACATGGGGGGGGGAACAAGAAAAAGGCTAATGACACATGGACAGGGAAGTGAAAATCCAGTATCAGTTATAGATTACAACAAACCCATGGGAAGAGTTGATCTGAAAGATCAACCCCTTCAACTGCATATTTTGGAAGGAAAGAAAATGACTGGTACATCAAAATGGTTAGGAAATTACTCAGTGTTACCATTCAGAATTGTATGAATGTGCTGTGCAAATTCAGGCCAGTCCAAAATAGACAATCTTTATGGAGTCCATCCCATACCACACACATTCAGTTTAACACAACAATCTGGTAGAAGCTGTACGTATTGAACATGAGAGTGAAACTGAAAGGAAAACACAAGGCTGTGATTCCATTGACAAAAATATGCTGTGACTTCTTGACAGAAATTTCCCTGAATGAATCCAACCGACAGAGAAACAGGACAGGCCAACAAAGAGATTCGTAGTGTTACAAACAAGAGAGTGTTTTGGTGCCCTGATTTTTAGGCTGCACTTTGTGTTGAAGGCTGTTTCAAGACATTTCAGACCAAATTAACTGTTGAAGGCAAGATGCCAATGCACATTCAAAAAGCTCAGAGGTTCTGAAATATTTTACCACAAGTTTTATCAAAATCCAACAATTATTGACATAACTACACAATTTTTTAATAAAGTCTCCACGGTTTAGCTCAAAATTTAAATACCATGCAGAAAATTATCCAACAGCCCAATATTAACAGGAATTTAAATAACTATGCTGAAGGTATAATGATGGATACAGTAGTTGGAGACTGAAATTTCATATAAATTTCTTGATTAATTTTTTTCTGCAGTAATCATTTTCATATGTTGGTGTATGTATGTTTCTCAGCATTTTCATTTTTCACATAATCACTGAGACTCCTTCCATTTTATTTGTCAGGGTCCAAGATTCTGCACCATTGGTTACAATCAGCATTATAATTGTTTTATAAAGATGTACTTTTAATGACTGGGATACACATCATTTCTTCTTTAAATGGTCTAGTGCATGGTAACATTTATCATTGGCAATAATTTTTGCTTTTGTCTCTGCTTCAGCCTCTTTGCATTTGATACCAAGGAACTTAGATACTTAAAAATTTCTACATTTGCCTATTTCTGTCTATTTCATTTCCTTCTGCTACATCATTATTTTTCTTTCTGTTAATCGGGTATGTGATACTGGATGCACTTATGGTCAAAATAATATGTGATGCTGTGTCAAATCTTCTGCTGTTTCTGCAATGTATCTGACTGCAAGTCCCAAAACTACCCCATCATCTGCGTATGTGAGGCATTGCCTTTTGTACTGAATTATATCCCCCTGGGTTTGTTTTCACATTCCATATAACCTTCTCCATACACAGATTGAATAAGAGTGTGAATAATGCATCACCTTGCCTCAAAACTAGGTAACGTATTTCCTTGGATTTACACCTTATTGTTTGTCTTTCCCATTTTCATCTAACAAACTTATTTTGTATTCCAAATTTTTCATAATTTATCAACTGAGTTCTATTAGTACTATCATGTAAATCTGATGTGTGGTTGACCGTGCATAGTAATTCAGTGTGGATAAGAAAAACCAACTAGATGTCACTTTTTGTATTCTTTATTTCTCTTCTAATAGTTGCTCAACATGTTTCTGGCAACCATGTGCCCATCATCAGGACTTGACCACCTTCCTGCAGCCACGGCACATACCAACACAAGGCTATAATATCACGCAGTCGTCAGCTCCTGATGATGGGAACATGGTTGCCCGAAACATGTTGAGCAACTATTAGAAGAGAAATAAAGAATAAAAAA
>Ga0209755_10004316_pt1 | contig 16928 bp, 12 predicted proteins | sample TergutCo191P1_FD_187301 | JGI IMG/M metagenome (GOLD analysis project Ga0209755, IMG submission 187301) | Cornitermes sp. P1 segment gut microbial communities from Petit-Saut dam, French Guiana - Co191P1 (SPAdes) (version 2) | ecosystem: Host-associated > Arthropoda: Insects > Digestive system... | reverse complement strand
GATGAATCATGCTCTTTATGGTTTCTTAGACATGGTTTATTCAGTAGCGCTCAAGCAGACAGAGCCGGAATCTTCATGTGATTCTGGCTCTGCTTTCAGGGGCTTATGTTACAGCCCCTAACCCTTAGACTATCAACATTTATTCAGCAGCAGCTTCTGGTTCAACCTCTGCTTCTGCTTCTTCTTTTTTAGCTTTCACAGTTTTTGTTGTCTTCTTTGGCTTTTCAGCCGCTTCCTCAACAGCTTCAGCAGCAGCTTCTTCGGCTGGGGCTTCTTCAGCGGCAACTTCTTCAGCAGCTTCAGCCTCCGCTGCAATTTCTTCAACCGCTGCCTCAACTTCTTCAGCAACCTCTTCTGCTGTTTCCGCGGCTTCGGTGACTACTTCTTCAACCTCTGTTGCAGCTTCGGGAGTTTCTTCAACAGCAGCATCAGTAACGCCTTCTTCAGCAACTTCTTCATCCTTAACATCAGCTTTTTTCTTGGCTGGCTTTTCTTCAGGAACATAGCTTTCATCAATAGGAATATCAATTCCCAAATCTTCAGCAGCAGATTTCATCGAAAGCGAAATGCGGCGGCGTTCTGGATTGATCTCCATAACCTTAACTTTAACTTCATCGCCAACGTGCACAACTTGTGCAGGCGAATCGATGTGCCTCAAAGACATTTCAGAAATGTGCACCAAGCCCTCAATGCTGTCGCTGAGCTCGATAAATGCACCAAAGGGAACTGTCTTGGTTACTTTGCCGTCAACGATAGTGCCCAACGGATACGAAGAAACCAGGCTTACCCACGGATCTTCGGTGGTCTGCTTCAGACCCAAAGAAATACGTTCTCTTGAAAGGTCGACGTCGAGAACTTCAACATCTACTTCGTCGCCAACTTTGACCACTTCTGAAGGATGATTAACGTGGTTCCATGAAAGTTCAGAAATATGAACCAAACCGTCGATACCACCAAGATCAACAAAAGCACCGAAGTCTACGATTGAAGAAACTGAACCCCTCAGGCGCATGCCCTTGGTAAGTTTTTCAAGAACTTCAGCGCGTTCGTTTTTGCGTCCTTCTTCCAGAAGAACACGACGCGAAAGAACGACGTTGTTGCGGTTGCGATCCATTTCAATAACACGGGCTTCCACTTCAGTGCCCATGTACATATCAAGGTCTTTCACACGACGAAGGTCAACAAGCGATGCTGGCAAGAATCCGCGAAGACCGATGTCAAGGATGAGGCCACCCTTTACAACTTCAATAACTTCGCCAACAACCATTTCGCCTGCTTTGAACTTATCTTCAACCTGAATCCAAGCACGTTCGTATTCTGCGCGTTTCTTGGAAAGAATAAGACGACCGTCTTTGTCCTCTTTTTGAAGCACCAATGCTTCGATTTTTTCGCCGAGGCTGACAATTTCAGAAGGATCGGCGTCTTTGCGAATGGAAAGTTCGCGGGATGGGATTACGCCCTCGCTTTTGAAGCCAATGTCGACCAGCACTTCATCGTGTTCGATTTTGACTACGATGCCATCTACCAGATCACCTTCGTCAAAGTCGGTCAAAGTGCCATCGATCATTTGATTCATCTGCTCATCGGAGATGTCTTCAAAATCGATAACGGACGTGTTCTTAATTTCGGTCAATTCGGACCCCTTTCAAAAAATTTTCGGGGACCCTTCGTCATGATTGCTTGCTTTTTATCACCATGTTCGCTTCTACGTTCAAGCTTGCCAAAAGGCGGTAACAAACATGTCTCTGGGGCCTACAGTTATTTGCGCCTATCCGATTTTTCGTATAAGCCTTGAGATTATACCATAGCCACACACGATTCAGGTGAAATTCTTTCCGCTTTCACTGAGAGTAGCCGCCATGTGGCACACGAGTGGAAGCGAACGAAATGCGGTACCATTCGTCATCCTGAGGCGACCCCTGTCATCCTGAGGCGACCCCTGTCATCCTGAGGCGACCCCTGTCATCCAGTCCCCTCCTTGTCATCCAGTCCCCTCCTTGTCATCCTGAACGAAGTGAAGGATCCACGAGGTTGAGTTATGGATCCTTCGCTAACGCTCAGGATGACATGCTTCGTCTCAGGATGACAGGGGGTACGAATGTCATTGTGAGGAGCTTTCGTAAGAAAGCGACGTGGCAATCCATGGGTCCTTCGCTAACGCTCAGGATGACATGCTTCGTCTCAGGATGACAGGGGTCGCCTCAGGATGGCATGCTAGTTAATAGATATCAATTACCAAAGATTTAAGCTATCATGTGTATAGTTTCATAAGCTTTAAGCAGGGGGGATCTCTGCAACAAAGAAGGATTTTTGCAACCTAGGTTAAGGATGCAAGGGAAAGGATCTACACAATGAAAAAGAAAGCTTTAATTATGGCGCTAGCTTTATGTCTGGCGTGTTCGTTTACTCTGGTAGGCTGCAAAGGACTGCTTGGCGGAGCAGGAAAAGTTCCTGAATTTGAAGCGAGCATTGAAAAAGTATTCACCACAGGAAACTACGATGGCTCTACCCTATTGGTTATTAACCTCAACATCACCAACAATTCTGATCTCCAAATACCCAGTGCTGGGCTGGGCTTTAATGCCAGCGCAACCCTTGATGGAAAAACCCTTTCAGAAGACTTTTTAGGCCTCAACCATCCAGAAGCCGTCGATATGACGGCAACAATTGCTGCAAAAAGCCAAGGAATAGGACAGCTTGTTTACAAACTTCCAGAAACTGAAGGTGTTGTAGAACTGGTTATCTCCCCTAATTCGCTGGATTATTCTAAGACAATTGAAGTTTTGAGAGAATCTATCGACCTTTCTAAAGTTGAAGCGGTTGTCTCAGAATCAGGACTTGACATTACTGTCAACAGCGTAACCCTGACCGACGATGGTGAAGGAAAATCGCTTGTTGTTTTAGACATTACTTTTACGAACAATTCTAAAGAAGCTCTCTCTTTTGGTGGCGCAATTAATACGGAACTGTTCCAAAACAATATTGGCCTCAAAAGCGGCTATCTCCCCTACAACCATCCCATGGCAGACAATGACCTCAACTCTAACAGCTATGTCGACATCAAGCAGGGAGCAAGCATTAACCTGATAGAAGTCTTTGAGCTTCTTGACGACACAAACCCGGTGGAACTTACTTGCGCAGACTACAGAAGCTACGATCAAGCAGTAATTCTTTCCAAGACTATTGAGATTGCTGGCTCAGCCCCTGTTAGTTCAGCTGCATAAACCAAGGTGCGTATAATTATGAAAAGAAATATGAAAAAGTGCTTACTCACTATTCTTTCAGTAGTGCTTCTTCTTTCTTTAACAGGGTGCGGGCTTTTGCCAAAAAAACCTGTTGAGGAAAAGAAAGATGAAGCTATAGAAGAAACCAAAAAGAAGGACAAAGCTGCAAAAGATGATGATGTTATTGTTGCAGGAACAGTTGATACTTCGTCTGATTTCAGCTTCAAAGTAAACGGCGCTTTTGTTGGCATGGACGAATACTCTGACGATCCTGTTGTAATCTTGGTAGGTGAATTTACCAACAATTCGAAAGAGCCCGTTTCTCCTGGGTCGATTCTTGGGTCTGATGCTTACCAGAGCGGACGCGAGCTACACACCGCGTACTTGCGTGGAGCAAGCGCATACACCTTCGACAAGATTGAACCCGGAGTTACCTCTCCCATTATTATCGGGTGGGAACTGGTGAGTGCTACCGACAAAGTTGAAATCACGATTACAGACAGTCAGCATTATGCAAAAGAAGTTTTGTTCAATAAGTCATACACGGTTGAAGAGCTCATAGCAAACACGAAGCAGTTTATCGAAGAATTCAGCGGCATCGTTGACGAGGGTAAGTCTCTGAGTGTTTAGGCAATAGCTCGTACATGAATGTCTTTTCTGCCCTGCTTGCTTTTGTGAGCAGGGCAGAATTTTTTCGCTTACTATTTGTCGCCAGGCTTTATAGCATCGACGGCTTGGTCGATTTTCCCTTTTACGCCTTCAACAAAATCTCCATCGCGAACATCTTCAGCAAGTTGCCCAACAGCACCTTTCGCATCTGTAGCCACTTTCCCTACGGCATCCTTAGCATCACTAGCTACTTTGCCTACAGCGTCTTTCGCACCCCCAGCTTTATCTTTGATAGCTTCCAGCAAGTCTCCATCCTGAATGTCTTCAGCAAGCTGCCCAACTGCTTTTTTCGCATCCCCCGCTACATCACCGACTTTTTTCCCAATACGATCAATAAAGTTATCGTTTTTTTGGTCACTCATGATGTCCCCCACTTTCTTTGGTCTTGTGGAGCCGAACGCTTCACTAATAGAAATGATTATATCATTTCTATTAAATTCCGCTTACTGCTCTTGATTTCCCTTTCTTCTGTCCTCCACCCCCATGTGGATCCTTCACTGCGCGCTTCGCGCTTCGTTCAGGATGACAGGGGGATGTCAAGGATGACGAGGGAAGACAAAAGACACGGAGGCCAAGGATGGCATAGGGAACGCAAATGTCATTGTGAGGAGCTTTCGAAGAAAGCGACGTGACAATCCATAACGGAGTGAGCGCAAGCGAACGTAGTGCACTTAGAGAGGGTACGAAGTGCCCGACAGATACTTCCTTTGTCATCCTGAACAAAGTGAAGGATCCAGAACGGAGTAAGCAAGGCAGAATTTTTACATTATGTATTCGTCCACAAAATGCTTAATAATTGCAGCAGAAGTTGGTGTACAGAGTTCACCCTTGTACCGTTTGCTGTAAACCGGAATTCCGCTGGCCAGCAAATGAGTTGTCGCTGGTGCAGGGATGTTTAAAACCCCATGAGAAGTCACGACGCTACCACTGCCAATCTGTACAGGAGTAGCCGTAACCTTATCGGGGCTCAAAGATTCAAAAGCGAAACAAATTTGAAGAGCGTTTTCGATAGCTTCTGCGTTGCCTACTTCATGAAAATGGGTTTCTTCTATTGCACAGTTGTGGGCTTGCGCTTCAGCCTCTGCCAAGTAATAGTAAATGGTGCGCATATCTGCTTTTACTTTTTCGCTGGCACACAAATTATCAACCGTTTCAAGAACTTCCCCAAAATCGCCATGGTGCTTATTGGGAACCCCTGCCAGTTCGAGTTTTCTTGAAAGCGCGGCAAAGCCCTCTTCATCAATTTGAGCGAGCAAGGTTCCCAGAATCGCTTTCCGGGTTGCGTTGTGGGTCAAATCAAAATGAAGAGTTTTTGGGGCAGGCGTTTCAGGGGAAACTTCAACCGGAAGTCCAACGGGGGGTTCAAATGTTGGCCCACCTGCTACATCGGCAGCTTTTTCTTCAGGTTTTGCAACGGGCACTGCAGCTTCTTTTTCAGAAGCTTGCGCCAAAATATCCATGGGGTCAGCTGTTTCATCAGAAGCATCACCTTCAGGAGCCACCGGTATTAGGGAAGAAACCCCTCCCTTGTTTTGGCTTCCTTCCGTAATAGCCTTTGTCAAAAGACCCGTGTTTTCCAAAACAGGAATTTCTTCTGACGAAAGGATTTCAGCGTCTTCAGCATTTTCATCGTCGAAATCCCAAGAGGGGGTTTTGCCATCTTCCAGCACTTTAGCATGATTGATTAACGAAGCCTGATACCCCGCGCCAAACCCATTGTCGATGTTTACCACCGACACACCACTTGCGCAAGAATTCAGCATTGCAAGCAAAGCCGCTACCCCATTAAACGACGCGCCGTAACCAACAGACGTTGGAACCGCAATCACTGGTGCGCTTGCCATGCCTGCAACTACGCTAGGAAGTGCACCTTCCATACCGGCGACCGCAATTATTACATTCGCATTCATTATGTCTTCTGTATGAGCAAGAAGACGATGTATCCCTGCAACACCAACATCATAAAGACGCACAACTTTGTTGCCTAAAACCTCTGCCGTCAGCGCAGCTTCTTCAGCCACCCTTAAATCACTGGTGCCAGCTGCCGCAACAAGAATCGCGCCGTTTCCGCTTGGTTCTGGGATTTCTCCCACTATACCCGCGCTGCATTCGTCGCGATAAACTAAAGGCACCTCTTGTGAAACTTCAAAAGCAACACCTTGATCTAGGCGAGTAATTAACACCCTTTTCTGCCCTGCATCTTTAAGCGCGTTACAGATGCCAATAATCTGCTCAGGCGTTTTACTTTCGCCATAGATTACTTCAGCAACCCCTTGTCGAATTCCGCGATGGTTGTCGGTTTTTGCATATCCCAAATCTGTAAAAGGTTCGCGGCGCAAGCGACTAATTGCTTCTTCGGGCGAAACCAACCCTTGAGCTGTTTCATTTATCAGCTTTTCTAGTTCATGCAGTTCCATTTTTGTAACCTTCACTCTCTAACACTTCTAACAAACGAGTATCGGTGATTGGTGTGCCCTGTTCTATTTTCGTTGCTAAACAGGAAAAATTAGGCTTGTCCCAAGTAAACAAAGAACGCTTCTGGGAAGCTTCTCGCACTTCTTCTTTGGTTAGCCCCGCTAATCTTAAAGGAGACAAAACCCCCAGCTCTGCTAAGGCTTGAAAGCCAGGGCGGCGAGAAGGATCGTCGTCGGCATTGGTCCCGTCCACCAAAACGGTGAAGCCGTCTTTTTTCATATGGTCTTGGATAGTTCCGAAAATGAACCGTTTACATCGATAGCAACGATCTGGTTCATTGGCACATACTTCTTCTTCAGAAAGAACATCGGCCTCAATTATTTCTAAATCTGCTGAAAGTTCTGAAGCAACTCGCAGGGCATCTTCGCGTTCGAAAGGATACAAAAAAGCAGAAAGAACCAGGTAGGCTTTTACTTCTACCCCTTTTTCTAAAAGAGCAGCTAGCAAGTAAGAAGAATCGCAGCCTCCGGAAAACGCCAGGGCAACTTTTGGATGCTTCTGGCAAAACTCTTCAAAACTTTCGGTGCCAATGGGAAAATTCATACCCGTGCTCCTTGCGATGTGCTATACGTTGAACTTGAAGTGCATAACGTCTCCGTCGTGCACTACATATTCCTTTCCTTCAAGGCGAAGCTTTCCGGCGGCTTTGCAGCCAGCCTCTCCTTTGTAAGCAATATAATCTTCGCAGCTTGCGGTTTCTGCCTTAATGAAACCTCGCTCGAAGTCAGAATGAATAACGCCAGCAGCTTGCGGTGCTTTTGCGCCCAAAGGAATAGTCCAGGCGCGCGTTTCCGTTTCGCCGCTGGTGAAGTAAGAATGAAGCCCCAAAAGCTGATAAGCCTCTCGCACTAACAGGGCAAGGCTGCTTTCCGTAAGCCCCATGCTTTCGCGATATTCTACCGCTTCTTCAGGATCGAGTTCGCCCAATTCAGCTTCAACGCGAGCGCAAATCGGGATAAGCGGCAAGCCCTCAATAGCGGGAAGCTTGTCTTCTAGTTGGTTTTCGTCAATGTTAGCAACATAGAGCATAGGCTTCATAGTCAGCAGATGCAGATCGTAAATGGCTGCTTTTTCTTCATCGCTTAATTCGAGTGAACGTGCCCGTTGATCTTCGTAGAGCCCCGTCAAAACCTTTTTTGCAGCTTCCAGTTTATTGGCATAAACTTTGTCTTTCTTTGCATCTTTTTCCAAACGAGGAATAGCTTTTTCAATCGTAGCAATATCTGCCAAAATCAGTTCAAGCTTGATTGCTTCTGCATCGCTTTTCGGATCAATTTTGTCCGAAACATGCATTACTTCAGGATTGTCGAAAAAACGCACCACTTCACAAATTGCGTCTGTTTCACGAATGCCGGCAAGAAATTTATTTCCCAAACCTTCGCCGCGCGAAGAACCTGCAGCAAGTCCAGGAATGTCAACAAATTCAACGGTAGCAGGAATAATTTTTGCAGCATTGTCTATTTCAGCTAAAGCATCTAAGCGTTCATCAGGCACGGGAACAGCAGCCACATTGGTTTCGGTAAATGCGAAAGCATAATTTGCTGCTAGGCCGCCCTTTTTTGTAAGGGCAGTAAACAGAGTCGACTTTCCCACATTGGGAAGTCCGACAATACCAATAGACAACGACATTAATAATCTCCTTAGTTAACGCACATAAAAGGGTAAAGCCCTTACGGGAGCTTAGTGGAATCGACAGCAACAAGACGCCCTGTGCCGTCATCGTAAAGGCACAAAGTGCCATCAGCGCTTGAATATACTTTCTTAAAACCTGAAGCGTTAGCACTGCCAGCAGGAACCGGCGCGGGAACCGATGCAGCCGCAGCTGCTGCTGCGGAAACGGCAGCTTGAGCCTCAGCGGCTACAGCAGCGCCAGAAACAGCAGTTGTTGCAGCCGGTGTTTGAGCCGCGTTTCCTTTTTCCTTACGCTCTCTGTACTGCGCTTCGAGTCTTCTAATTTTTTCTTCAACGCTCTGGGCACTGAATTGCTGTACATCGTTAGCGGATCTGCCTTGCGGCGGCATGGTCCCATCTTTATAGACGTGAGCATCAACAACATGATTTCCTTGCCCAGAAGTTGCTGAAATGCTGCTATTGATCGAATTAGCAATGGGAGCTAAATCAATTCTGGGTGCTTGCCCCTGAGAAGCCCCGGGATGAGCTGCCAAATATTGCGGGGGCAATCCGTTTCCTAAAACCTGCGGGATAGGCCCTGAAGTCTGGGGTCTTCCCCCCACAGCATAAGGTTGCGGCATGGGGTTATAGGGCTGCCCTCCGCGCACTTGTTGCGCCGGCAAACCTTGCGCCCGAGGAATTGGCCCACGCTGCCCTGGTATGCCCTGTGCCCCAGCAAAAGGAATTTGCTGACCTTGTGATGGCATACCCTGCGCTGGCGACATACCTGGGTAGGACCCTGGCACACCTTGAGGGTGAGCAATGGGAACCTGCTGCACCGGCGAAGCCGTAGTTTTTGATTGCGACTTTGGTTTCAGGAATTCCCTGACAATGTTTGTCGAGCCTGACACGTGCTTAGTCTTTTCACCACGAGGAATAAAAGAATCCGCATCTGGTTCTGGCGTGGTGAAAAACAGAGACATATCGTCATCTAAGTCTGGCAGAGAGCGACGTGGCTCTTCTATGGGGTTAACGATTGATTTGTTTGGGTCTTGCGATAATGCCATTGCCCGAGCACGAGCTACTGCCACAGGATCAAGCCCCGCAGAGGCGGGATACTGTTGGCTAGCCACTGGGGGAAACTGCGACCCACTATAAGCCTGACCAGGCCTTTGAGGGGCATCCACCATCTTCTCAATCCCCGAAGGCATCATAACGCCAGACATAGCATCGGGAGATAAGCCCAGCTTGTCTAAGAGAGAAGTGTTTGTCTGAGCGATTGACACCAATTCACGGGCAAGGCCAGCGTGCTCTTCAGCACTCATAGGCATTTGCATCATTTTCCCAATGGTTGCAATTCTTTCCCACGACAATGCATCAAGGCTATCTTTCATTGAGGCGATTTTTCCTGCTTCTCCCATAATAGCCTGTTCCGGTGTTTTCCGAAAAACAGACTGCCTTCCATCTTTTCCTTTGTGCATTATACCGCTTAGTAGTTGACCTGCCAAAGAATCAGCCCTCCCGGCGGAGCCGTCTCGCCTGCTTGACTTCGGTTGCATGCTGCAAGAACCTCACTTATCCATTGTGGTTGACGCCTACCTCTTCCCACATCAACCAAAGTACCCACCATCGTTCTTACCATAGAATGAAGGAAGGCATTTCCTGTTACTCTCACCACTATTACCCGCTTTCCCAAGAGTTCTTCTTCCTCCAAAGAAAGCTCAAATATAGTACGGACCGTATTTTTGCCAATTGCTGAAGCTGTTTGGCAAAAACTCTTAAAATCATGTTCACCGACAAGGTAGCTTGCCCCCTGACGCATCGCATCAAGATTCAACGGTCTCCCCAGATGCCATACGCGATTACGAATCAAAACGGGTTCCGTATCGCCCGTATGAATAAAATAGCGGTACTCGCGAGATTTTGCATCAAATCGCGCAGAAAAACCAGAGGGTTTTTCAGAAATACCTGCCACCACCACGTTGTTGTCAATAAGTGCGTTCAGAGAACGCTTGAGAGTATTAAGGCTTCTGCTTTCAAGCTCTTCATGAGTAAGGTCGAAACTTACCACTTGACCTAAAGCGTGTACGCCGGCATCCGTTCTTCCCGCACAGACTGTTTCGACGGGGCGTTTATACAAGAGCTCCAAGGCTTCGTTGAGACTGCCTTGAACGGTAAGTTGACCTGCCTGCTGGGCAAAACCCGAAAACACGTATCCATCGTATGCCATATGGAGCGCAAGGGTATGTCCCGATGAAACATTCATAGACTTAGTATAAATGTACCTACAGGAATATCAAATAAACTGCATGAAATTTGCCGCAAATCAGCGCAGTGTCAAATCTTGTATTTCTGCCAACAATCCGGTGTTGCGAGAATCTACCGTAAGAGGCAGTTCCGCGCGGAATTTTTTTCCGTCACTTTGTTCAACAAAAAGCACTACCCCATCCTTGCCAGGATAATTTTTCAGAATGCGATTAAGACTCAGTGAAGTATTTTGGTCGAAACGAGCAGAAGCAATACGCAGCTCTAAATGGTTGGGCCCGGCATTTTCTTCATTAAGTTCGATGGGAGAAACGTCAAAAACTATGAGCTGGTTGCCACGGTCTGAATGCTCGAACTTCCCTTTTACCTGGACAATCGCATCTTCTTGAACTGCTTCACGGTTTTCTTCAAATCTAAAACACACACATTCGATGTATCCGGTGGTGTCTTCCAGAGTAAAGTTAGCCATCTTCCTGCCAGTTTTTGTGGGTCTTTCCGAAACCCCCGAAATCATTCCGACAAAAGTTGCCGAAGGGATTTCTTTCTCGCGATCTGCCAATTCCCCTAGGCTGAACTTGGTCATCCGCGCAATCATACCCTCGTAAGGGCGAAGGGGGTGTTCCGAAACGAAAATCTTAAGGATTTCTTTTTCGTAACGCAGTTTAAGTTTTTTGTCCCACTCAACCCCATCAGGTTCGGGAATTGATTCCTCGAACCCAGACCCGGGGTCTTCTGCAAACATGTCAAACATACTAATTTGACCCATGTCTCGGTCTTTTTGACGCTTCGAGGCACCTTCCAAAAGAGGCGTTTCGTCTATAAAGTACATCAACTGCTTGCGCGTGTACCCAGTTGAATCGAAAGCCCCTGCCTTGATCAACGATTCCAGCGTTTTGCGGTTGTAACACTTGGCGTCCATGCGGTTTACGAAATCGTGAAGAGAGCCGAATTCACCGTTGCGTTTGCGTTCCTTAATAATTTCATCAGCAACTTTTTCACCTACCCCACGAATGCCTGCCAACCCAAAACGGATTCCATCATCGGTAGGGGTAAATGCTAAATTGGACGAATTGATATCGGGTGGCAAAACGGGAATTCCCGAACGATTCGCGCTCGCAATATACTTGATAAGCCGATCGCTATTACCCATGTAGGAAGAAAGAACTGCCGCCATAAAATCATTGGGATAGTGCGCTTTCAAATACGCAGTACGCATAACCAAAACGGCATAAGCGGCAGAATGAGACTTATTAAAAGCATACTTCGCGAATTCTTCTGCGTCGCTCCAAATGTTTTTTGCTACCTCGAGAGAATAGCCATTTTCAACCGCACCAGAATTCCATTCCTCTTTGTACTGCTGCATAATTTCCAGGTTCTTTTTGCCCATCGCTTTGCGCAAGCCGTCTGCTTTGCCAGCAGAAAAACCGCACATGGTCATGGAAACCTGCATGATCTGTTCCTGGTACACCATCGCGCCATAGGTTTCTTCCAAAATCGGGCGCAAACGATCGTCGTAGTACTTAACCTCAACCTGCCCTTTTGCGCGTTGAACAAATTTGTCAACCATACCCGTTTCCAAGGGGCCTGGGCGGTTAAGCGCAATGGAGGCAACTACATCATTAAAGTGGCGCGGTTTTAGTTTTGAAAACAGGCTTACATACAAAGCGCTTTCCACCTGAAAAAGCCCGTCCATGTTCCCGCTACAAAGAAGGTCGAAAGACCCATCATTATTAAGAGGTATATCTTCCGGAATTATTTCTACATCAAAGCGCTCTTTGATATTTCTGCATGCATGAGAAATTACGGAAAGCGTACGCAGACCCAAAAAGTCCATCTTTAAAAGCCCCAAGTCGGGCGTGAAATGCCCGTCGTATTGCGTGATAATAATGCCGCCTTTCGTATCACGTTTTAGCGGAATGTGGTGCGCTAGCGGGTCACGGCAAACGATAACCGCACAGGCATGAACACCTTCGCCGCGCACGTGGCCTTCGATGGAAAGAGCGGCCTCGAGTACTTCTTTGCAGTCTGGTTCCCGGTCATAAGCGGTTTTAAGATCCTTGTTTTTCTTGAAAGCATCTTCAATAGTAATGCCTAGTTCATTACCCACCATCTTGCAGAGTTTGTCGCCGGTAGCGTAAGGATAATCCAGCACACGAGCAGCATCACGAATTGCGTTTTTTGCTTGCAGGGTGCCAAAAGTAATCACCGCCGCAACGTGATCTTCCCCATAGACTTCTTTTACGTGATCGATAACTTCATCACGCCGCTCGTCGTCGAAGTCGACGTCGATATCGGGCATTTCCACGCGTTCTGTCGAAAGGAAGCGTTCAAAAAGCAAACCATGAGCTAGAGGGTCGAGATCTGTGATGCGCAATGCGTAGGCAACAATACTGCCTGCCGCACTACCACGACCAGGGCCAACGCCAATACCGTTATCTCTCGCCCATTGAATATATTCTTGCACGATTAAGAAGTAAGCAGGGAAGCCTTGTTCAATAATGACGCTGGCCTCATGTTCATAGCGTTCCATTATTTCGTCTGTCAAAGTTTCGCCATAGCGGAAATGAAGCCCCTCGAGACACTTCTTCCGGAAATACGTTTCTTCGGTTTCCCCTTCTGGTAAAGGGAAGCGAGGCATAATGTATTCTCGTTCTAAAACGACGTCGCATTTTTCAGCAAGCTCTACCGTATTGTCGCAAGCTTCAGGGAATGCCGCAAAAATCTCGCGCATTTCTTCTTCGGTTTTCATATAGAACTGGTCATTTTCGAAACGCATACGGTTAGGGTCGTTTAGCACCGACCCCGTACCAACACAAAGCAATACATCTTGCGCACGAGAATCTTCCTGATTCAAGTAGTGCATATCGTTTGTTGCGATAGTTTTTAGCCCCAGTTCGTTGGCAAGTTTTGCTAATTGGTGGTTAAGTTCATTTTGGGAAATCCCGCCATCGGTTTGCAGGCCTTGGTCTTGGAGTTCAATGTAGAAATCGCCTGGCTCATAAATAGCTGCGAGTTTCTTGCCCCATTCAAGAGCATCCGCATAGCGTCGTTCATCAAGCATGCGGGGAATGATTCCCGCCAGACATGCGCTCGTACCAATGACGCCTTCCGAATACTTTTCCAACATAGAAAAAGTAGTACGCGGGCGGTAGTAAAAATTATCGACGTGAGATTCTGAAACCAGCTTTACCAGATTATGATAACCCGTAATATTCTTGGCCAAGAGCACCATATGGTGCAATTTTGGTTTAGAATCGCGCTTCAATTCTTCATCAGTGGTGAAATAAATTTCGCAACCAAAAATTGGCTTTACTATTTTGCCCGTATCTTTCTTCAGCTTTTCACAGGCTTCGCTTAATTCGGGAATGCCGCTCATGACCCCATGGTCGGTTAAGGCAAGGGCAGGCATGCCGAGTTCAGCTGCCTTTTTTACCATATCTTTAATGTGAGCTGCCCCATCAAGCAGGGAATATTCAGAGTGATTGTGTAAGTGCACGAATGCCATATCTTGTGCCTCTGTTTCTTTTTTCATATGCTGTCTTGTGTTTTACTAATAATAACAGCAATCTGGGAAAAGAAACGTGGTTCCCTGATGGAGATTTTCATCCAGCAAGATTTTTTAAAGACTGTCGGTTGCTTTGTGCTCTCTAAATATCTGTCGGCTGCTGTCGCAACCTCTCTGCTTGCACTACGTTCGCTATCGCTCACTCCGTTTGTCATCCTGAACGAAGCCCCTGTCATCCTGAAAGGCAAATTGTCATCCTGAGGCCCACCTCACGTCATCCTGAGCGAAGCGAAGGATCCAAATATTTCTTAACGCCACTCCAAAGGTACCCTTTGGCAAGTTCGCCAACATCTATCGGCTCCACAAGCGGAACCTTGCTCTGTAGCTTTGCGAGGTCATAGCCTTCTTTGACGAGGATAAATTTGTACTTCGTTGCAACCAAAGCTTCTTCCGGGCAGCCATAAATGCAGCCTAAGCAGAGGTGACATTTATCATCGAACAACGCTTGTCTTTCAACAATGCGAATGTTTTCTGCAGGACAATGCTTTGCGCACCACCCACAACCCACGCAGGAATCTAGGCTTTTGATATGCTTCCCGAAATACTTAGTGAAAGGCTTTTCGAATTCCCCAACAAAGGAAAGAAAGTAATCAATCAAACGCGGTTTTGTCCGATGCTTTTTGCCCAGCAACACTTCGCCAACTATATTGTTTACCTTTTGTGGCAACACTTCCAGCAACCTGATTGCTAAAAGTTCATGGGTGCCCACAATCCAATTGCTTGGCATAACAATCATGTCTTCATAGACGACGTTATAACCTTTTCTCTCAAGCCGCTTAATCGAACTTACGCGACTGGCGGTGTTGGGAATAATTTCTCCCCCGCCAGAAACAGATATCACCACTGCAAGCATCTGATTCACGGTGGGGATTTGCTCAAGCCAGCGATAAACCGCTTCGGGAGCATTACTTGCATGAACAGGGAATATAAGGAACAAAATGTCGTGCTTGATAGGATTTTCGGGTTGCACCGAAACAAGATGAGTCTCACCGTTGCACCCAGCTTCGTTCAGAATTTTCTCGAAACATCCAGCAACCAGGGCACTTCCACCAGTACCGGTATAGTACGCAATTTCAAAGCGTAATCCTTCGTTTGCCATGCGCCTATCCCATCATTTAACTTTATTGGCACAAAAATCATTGTATCGCATCATTAATGCAGAGCTAAGAAACAGGAACGATGTGTGTTGGCCGTTACGCAACCTCTCTAAAACGTCATCCTGAATGTCACCCTCCTTGTCATCCTGAACAAAGTGAAGGATCCACGTTGTTGAGTTATGGATCCTTCGCTGCGCTCAGGATGACAGGGGTTCGCCTCAGGATGACAAGGTAGGGCTTCAGGAAGACAGGGGGTTTTCTCAGGATGACACACAGAAGGAAGTTTTCTCTTGTCGTCCTGAGCGGAGGGTGCGAAGCACCCGGAGTCGAAGGATCCACAACGGAGTGAGCGTAGCGAACGAAGTATTAATAGGAAGGTTGCGTCAGCAACCGACAGATTTTTGTCATCCTTACAAAAACAAGTCCTTTCAAAATTGAAAGGACTTGCGTGTTTAATAAACTTTCAACCTCAAATTATTCCTTGGTTTGCTCTTTTCTTAAGGCACGGAAGCTTGCACCCGCTAACGCCAAAGAAGCAATCAGAACAACGATTCCTGCTGCACGGTTTGCATCGCCTGATTTAGGAATAAGGCTTTTCTTGCCGTCGCTTTCGGTATCGACAATCAGCTTCAAGACTGCGTCCCCATCTTCGAATTCAGCTGTGTAGAGATAGGTACCGTTTTCTAAGGTTTTAACGTAGTCTTCCTTGAGAGTGATGATGGTACTGCCTGCGGTAATTGTGTAATTTGATTCATTGACCTCTTTACCGCTTTTCTTGTCACCCTCGTAAAGCTTTACAAAGGTTTTAGGGTCAGCATCAAGCCTAAAAGACGCTTCGCCTTCGCCTGTCCAAGTGAACTTATCAGAATCTGGGGTTGAAGGAAGAATAACCCCCGAGGTTTCTTCTGCAGCAGGATCAAATGCAGGAATTGTTATATACTGGCTGCAGCTATAATATTCACTACCAGAAGCTCGGTAATATAGGCTCATTTCAAGAGGTCCTTCTTGACCTTCAGAGAATCTTGGACCGCTGAATGTTCCATTGTCGTATATTGAGCTAAAATATCCATATTCGACAAATGCATCATCCACTATCGGAGAAATTATTTTGTTTTGTCCTTTAATAAGAGAGGAGGCAATAAAATCCCCCGAGGCTCCTTTCATGCCGTAGTAAGCCATATGAAGTCCCACAGAGAGTTCGCCTTCATAATCGCTCACAAAAGTTATTTCTACTTCGTTAAGTCCCGTGCGTTTAACCTCAAGATTTTTCATAACCACGACAGGAAAGGTTTCCTGATAAGCAATATTTCCAGAAAGATCAGTAATTGTTACAGAAAAAGTATCTGCCCCTGAAAGATTATCAAGCGTAAAGCCATTAGCGTTAGATCCAAACGGGATAGGTGTCGAGGTGATGGATTCTATTCTACTTCCAATAGCTTTACCCTCTAAAAACCACTCATAACTAACCTTCCCGCTTTTATTGTTTGTGAAGGCAAAAGTAAACTCATCTTTCTCAACTTTAACCTCGTCATTAAATCTTCCTTTGTCTCCAATTTTCGACATTGCAAACATTACGGAAACTTCCATACCTGAAGTGGCATCCCAGGAAGGGATCTTAATGAAATCTACAACCGGATCGTGCATGTTGAATGAGTATTTAATATAGGTTGCTCCTAAGGGCCATTCGGGCACATTTTCTACAAGAGAATTTGAGCCAACCTGCAACCACTGCATGTTGCTTCTCGATCCAAGTGGTTGGTAAGAGTCGTCATACCACCACAGCGTAAGTATGCCTTCGTGACTACTGTCGACATTAATAGCGACCTGATTTTCGCCAGAGCGGGTGATTTTAAAGTTCGCAAGAGTGGGCTCCTCTTCGGCGAAAGCTAGGGTGGTTGAAAACATAGTGGCAACTAAAGCGAAAGCCACAAAAATGGACAAGAATTTCTTTTTCACGATTCCCTCTATCTCCCAATTATCATAATCTCAAAAAGTATACCTTTTGAGACAGGGGTATTTTCG
>Ga0209755_10004315_pt1 | contig 16929 bp, 14 predicted proteins | sample TergutCo191P1_FD_187301 | JGI IMG/M metagenome (GOLD analysis project Ga0209755, IMG submission 187301) | Cornitermes sp. P1 segment gut microbial communities from Petit-Saut dam, French Guiana - Co191P1 (SPAdes) (version 2) | ecosystem: Host-associated > Arthropoda: Insects > Digestive system... | reverse complement strand
TAAAGACTCTATTCAGTATTGTATACAATAAAAGATTTAAAAAATGTGGCTATGATGGTTACTGTAATGATGACATGAATGTCAAAGTGCATAGAAAAAATTAATAATGCTGACTGCATGAAACATACAATACCAGTGATAAGTACAGTGTGACACAAAAGTATAAAATCAAGAAACATCAGCCTACAGCACCTATCAATGCCAATCACTGCTGTTGAAGTATAGTAGCATCTTTCAGTAATGTCTATAAGAATTGTAATTTAGTATCAAAACACAAACCACTCAGTGCACATGGGTAACTGATGATTGTCAGTAATTATGTATGGTTTTAAAAGTGTATGTCAATCATATTTCAGAAAACAGGTGGTCATGGTGAAGTAGATATTCCAGTCCTTGATCCTGAATCTGGACTTGAAGCCAATAATTGCAGAGATTTTCAAGTGTTTATCAACTTGGTCGATCTGATGAAGGATATATTTATGAACGTTGACTGTATCCCGTTTGAAAATTGGATTCAGCCATTTTGCTCCCAAGTTATTTCTGAATCATCACGTCAACCTCTAATCAGTGGCTTTTACAAGTTGCTGACTGTGGCTCTTCAGCTTTGTGACCAGCTTGATTATTTCACTGTAAGTGGTAGTGTGGAAGGGCAGTTTTATCACTTAATGAGGGAATTGTTTAGTTGCTTCATTCTGTTTCTCTTACCTGTTACTTCTTATGTCTTTGTATGAAATTGGTGTTATTCTTGTGGTATTTTGTGACTGGTATGTATGTGCATATTTTATGCATTCCGTGGACCCCAAATTTAGTCAGTGACAGGATGTGGAATAGTGCATGACATTTTAAGGCAGGATGGTAGTCCCTACCTTCCTTTGACATTCCATTCTTGAAAGTGAGTCCATCATGTTGTCTCATAATGTCAGGCACCAGTAACCCACTGATGCAGCACCATAGTCCTTAAGAATGGAGACCTCATCTGCACTGCTGTGTAAGCCAAAAAAAGCTCACATTACATTTACTGGCCTCATGGAGGTGGACCAATATTAGGACAAAAAATAATTAAAATAATATAAATCAAAATTGATTTTAGACAGAGCATATGCGATATTTTGGGCATACTACCACAGATGACAACCAGCTGCTCCAGCTGACTCTTGAATTGATACTGTTGTAGCCAGGACACAATGAAATGACAGACACATACAGTTAGGTAAGCTGCAAGTGGGGAGGGTTGGGGAAGCAGGGAGAACTGTGGGTCATGTAGAGAAGGGAGGAAGAAGAGGACAGGACAGTGATATAAAGTACTGTTGAATAATCAGTCACTGCTGATGAGGTTAAATATGATCAGGCTTGTATAAAACTTGCTGATTGCGAGATCTCTAATGTCATAACACCTTTGTAACATATGCCATCAAGGCATTGGCCTATCTTTTTTCAGATCAGACGTGAATTTATGGGTATTTTCTCTCCTTTATCCATCTGTGTTCCAGCTCTTTATTTGATTTAAAATGTGTGGCATTTTGAGTTTTGTGTTTTGCCTGTAGATGGCCATATAAAATGGCAGAAATGTGCCACAATAGGGCATAGATCAAAATAAAGTAGGATTGTTGTGTTGACTATAATTTATTTGTCTACATTATTGCTAAAACATGCTGGAGATGTACCAATTAAAGCAAGAGTTACTGGCTAATTGTGCTGTATTGCATGTTTTGTGATGTATGTTTGCAGGATTATGAAAATGTGCAGAACATGCCAGCTGAACAAAGAGGATGCTACATACTTTTGTGTGGGTTCCTTCAGGAGTTACTTATTCGAGTGCAACAATACAAGAATGATTTGCAAGTGGCATGTCTAGAGACCATAATAGCAGCTCCAGTGGGTTTGGTTGTGCCTCTTATACCACAGGCAGGACCAGCTTTTGAGGTATAGTACTGTTGTATTCAGTTTCTGTAGTTTTCTTTTGTTATTTTTGTAAAGTTACACATACATATGTACATACATACATACACACATACATACACACACACGTACGTATGTACGTACATCCATTCATTCATCACTGCGTCAAAAAGACGACAGGATGTGGATTAAGTCAAACACAAAAAATATACAAGTTCACAGTGTAAAGTGCTGCAAACATTTTACAAAAACAGTATTATAAATCATTGTAACACATAAAAAATTCATCTATAGAATATAAGGAGTGTGTATATAGGTATTTTCTAAAGGGTGCTTTAAATGTTGCCATGTCATTCTTGAGGATTGTTACAGTGGGTGGTAAACTGTTGAAAAATTTTATGCCAGCATAGAATGTAATTTTATGATAACAAGATAGGTTGTCATCTGGTCTGTGAATAGGATGCTTATTCTTTGTATTAATGTTGTGTTTATAGATGAATTTGAAAAATTTCATGATTATTGATAATGAAGTTCATTTACAAAAGACTGGCATGGAACAGACAGAATCTCTAATTGTCTAAATAGGCTTCTATATGAGGTTCTGGGTTGTGCACCAGCCTTAATTCTGATGATTTTCTTTTGTAAAGTGAAAATCTTCCCACTGTTGGAGATATTACCCTAAAGATTATTCCATATTTTATAGTAGAATTAAAGTATGCATAGTAAATTGATTTGAGAGTGTTAATGTTACTGATGTGTACAATTGACCCAACAGCATAACATGCTCCATTTAACTTGTTAATCACTTCCTGAATATGGATCTTTCAATTGATGTGGTTGTCAGTTTATAAACCAGTTTGTATTCACTGTCTCTTCTATATACTTTTCTTCGTAACCAATGTGTAATGTAGAATGCGCTGAATTTTAGTTATGAATTTCATTATATTCATATGATCTAAATTGAGGACTAAATTATTAGCAGCAAACCATTTAATGATATGCAAGAGAAACAACTTCGGGGTCCATGAAATGTGGGGAATTTCTTGATTAGCTGCAAACCAGTTAGCTTCTCAGGAAGGACTCTGCACCATGGAGTAAGTAAGTAAGAGAACCAAATTTGACACTGAACAAAAATCTTCATAATTTTTGCTTGAAATTATGACACTGGTATCATCAGCAAATAATGTTGGTTCTGATATAGAATTTATTTGCAGGGGAAGGTCATATATAAATACTATGAACAACAGAGGCCCATGATTTGATCCTAGAGGAACTGTATGTTTTATTGTGTACCAGTCAGAGTAAAAATTTCAAGCTGTATTAGGTTTTTTCACTTCAACTTTCTGTCTGTAAACTAAATAAGACCTGAACCAATCTTCATCCTCCTCAAATTCCATAGAAATGTAATTTAACTAATAAAATCGCATGAGTCGCATGATCAAAAGGCTTTGCTATATCACAGAAAATTCCTCCACCATGCATTTTTTGGTTAATAGACTTTAATGCACTATCTGTTAGTCTGAATGCTGCATCTTCAGTTAATATCCCTTTCCTAAAACTGTACTGTTCTCTCACTAGTGTATTGTTCATATGCAGGTGTTGGCTTAATCTACTGTGTGTAGCTTTCTCGAGTACCTTAGAAAAAACCATTAATAATGAAATAGACCTGTAATTTGCCATATTAGTTTTGTCTCCTTTCTTGTAAAGAGGTTTTACTACCGCAGTTTTAAGGCAGTCAGGAAAAATACCTGTATATAGTGAGTGATTATAAATGTAGCATAATGGGTGACTAATGAGAGATGCACAAGCATGTAATATCTTCCTTGTTATTTCATTGTAACCTGATGACTTTTTTTGGCTTTAGGGAATGTATTATACTTGTTATCTTGGCCTTTAGGGTTGGGATTATTTTTATGCTGGTGATGTTTCTAGGAAATGAATCTTTTAGAATTGAGATAGCATCTCCTTGCTGTATTTGTTGAATATTTAGTTTGTCATTAATTGTTATAAAGAAATTATTGAAGGCATTGGCCATGTCTGTTGGATGCTTTAATTTTTCATCATTCACAAGTACGAGGAAACCTGTTCCACTGAATGTACTTGCCCTGCTGTTTCTTTATAATGTTTCATGTTGTTTTTATTTTGTTATTAGATTTAGCTGTAAGTCTACTGTAGTGTTGCTTCTTACCTTCTTTTATGACATTTCTTAAGATTTTACAATATTTAATATAGTGTGCTTTTGCTTTTGGATCATTGCTGTTTTTAGTCAAGGCTTACAGACTTCTTTTTTGCTCACAAGGCTTTTTGTTCTTTGTGTAATGCAGTCATTCTTGTCTTTCATACTTTTGTCTTTAACTGGAAAACAAACTTGGAAAAAGTTTAAGAATGTGCATAGAAATGAGTTAAATATGCGGTTAGGATCTGTATCTGTATACACAGATTCCCAGGAGTCTTTTTTTTTAGTAGAGTCTGAAACTTAATTATTGTTTAATTATCTATTAATCTGATTTTCTACACTAAGGGACTTTTTTTATTGTTGCGTACGTATTTTTAATTGTTTGAATTTGAACATCAGGGTCAGACAGGCTGTTTATTATGGTAGATATAGAAGATAAATTTATTTTTTATCCAGAAATATATTATCAATGGCAGTACTTGAATTATTTTGATTTCTTGTTACAGAATTAACTGTGTGTGATGGATGGTATGTTGTTAATAATAAGGTTAATTTTTTTTTGGGGGGGGGTGCGTACTTTGAATGATATAATCTGTGTTTACGTCTCCACCAGTTAAAAATTCCACTTTAGGTTTATGCAGATGTTTCAAAGCATCATCCAAATTCTTTATGAACTGATTAAAATCCGTGTAGGCACTCTGTATAAGCTTCGTATAATTGATTTAGATGATATAGTCTCTAGTTCAAAGGCACAAATTTCCAAATATTAATTTTGCTGAAACATAGGTCTTTACAAACAAAAATACACACACCTCCCTTCTGTAGATTTTGATAGCATAAACTTGATCCTAACACATAGCCTGGTAATATGGGATGTAGCAGCCCCTGTTCCTTCATGTGATGCTTTTAAAACATAGTACATGGGGATTGATGTTATCTGTCTCTAAAGAATTTATTAATTTGTCAGTTTTGTTTCTTAGTCCCCTATTACAAGGTGTGGAATTTTAGTTATTGCTATACTATTATCGTTAGAGTATGTTTTGGAATGATGGTTTGGGATGAAAGAAATTGATACTATGGGTCTTATTTATTTTATTCTGAACTGTCAGAATGTCATATTAAATAATGGTGTGTGAGTATGATGTTTCAGCACAGCTGTGAATGCCTGACATTATAGTGAAACACATTAAGAACAGGCTTCAGAATATACATAAATATTAATTAAATTCTACAATCTAATTTATTTCTCATCAGTATTATAGAAATGTATAAAGTTCCACATGGAAAAGGGCCACATTGATCCAGTCAGGAGTTCAAAATAGTGATGGGAGTTGGTTTGAATCTTTAGTTGTAACAAATCCCCTTGCTAACACTAAACATTTAAAACATTGAGTTCCTTCCCACACCATTCCCACAGATATTTTTTCAATAGAAATTCAACAAAATGTATTCCTTTGGTTGCAGGTGCTACTCCGAATGGGTCGAAGTATGTTGCCTCTAGCTCGTCTTGGTCTTTCTGCTTTAGATAAATGGTACAGAACATTACCATCACATTTGATGAACCCACTGGTTACACAAGTTGTACCCCATCTGGATCCATTCTTGCGGAGCAAAGGTAATTTCATATAACTGGGCAGTAATAGAAAGATATCTGAAAAAATGGATTAATAACCCTGTGGTGTGCCTCTGTACCATTCTTCCACATATAAAATTCTTGAATCAACCAGTCATTTTCATACTGATGATTCAGTTTGCCTCTCAGAGCACCTGTATTATCTACATGAACATATTTTGAAACAAACTGGGACACCTTTGTCTTCCAGTAACCAATTTTATGGCTTTATGTGAACTGCTGAGAGAGGAAGATATTGATGACACTACTGCAGCTGTTGAAAATCTGTTCAAGAAGTAATGGGACTGAAATTAAAATCTGATACTTACAGGGATGGGAGTTTGATTCCATTCGGCATGTTTGTACCTCCTTCAGCTGTTGTTGTCAGTAATAGTAGAACCTGTCAGGCATTTTTTAAGTTTAGGAAAATTAGGAAGTCGCAGGAAGTCTTTTTTAAAGTTACATATCCTGTTGCCTTCTGGTATGATTGGTTAATAAGTAAAAATAAAAACCATTAACAATAACTATATTTTGGTACTCTTTATTGTAGCAATGTGTTTTGACCGTAAGGGGTCATCATCAGGCTAATATTCAGTAATATTATTTTCTTAAAAAGAAAGAAAGAAAGAAAAGAAAATAAGATACTTTCTTTTTGTTTGTTTAAGTGTTTTACTGAATTTTAGCCTGATGATGATCCTTTAGGGTCAAAACATGTTGCTACAATAAAAGGTACCAAAGTACAGTTGTGTTATTTTTATATATATATATAAATTTATTAACTAAACTGGGAGTCTTATCTGTCTGCTAGGGAGGCTGTCTCACTTGTGGAATCAGAAGTGGAGCTAGAAACTGTTATACATCCTTAGCTTCGTGGGTGGGTGTTTGTGACACTTATTAGATTCTCACTTTTGTGTCTGTTTATGATGTATGACACCTCAGCACTTGTAAATAGTATTGGTTGGTAGTGTGGGGACAGTCATGGTGCACAATGCCCTTACAATCAAAGTGAACGATCACCATTTCCATTCTTATTGCTGTTTAGTTTTGGGACAGTTATATTTTGGGGAGTTTTTTAATCGGTTTCCATACATTCAGGCATGGCAGAAACCACAGAAGAGCAGCTTTATTACATATGTGTTAAATATGCACCACATATTTATGTGTTAATGAACAGTACAGATTTTTTAATACAATAGTCTTAAAATCTGATTTTTTTCTTTTATTAAAGTATTAGGTGCTCTATCTGTGCTGGTTTAGTAATTACATAGAATTTAATTTCAGAATATTATTTCTTTATTTGACAGGCATGGACAGTGAACAGAATGCAGTTATTGAAATGGAATTAATGGCTCTTGAAAGAAGAAATCGAACCAATTATAGTAAACATAAAGGAGTTCCCAGGAATAAGATTGTTGAGCGTCCCGATTCAGAGCTCTCTCAGCTTCAGAATCAGATAATCATGTTCCTTGGTCAGCTAGATAGCATCACATGCTTGGAACTTCTGAAGGTTCCCCAGCAGCAGGAGGACAATATCCCATGGGCTATATGCTTAAAGCAGCCACTGCTGTTCTCTTTGCCTTTCAAGGATACGAAGCTAAACATTAACTTAGGTTTGTGAGTCTTCTTAACTACAGTGGAACCATCATTTATTGTTCCTCAGTTTAAGGTTTTTTCCTCATTTTATGTGCAGTTCCACTGATCTGAAGTAATAATTTAATTTTAAAACTGTCTCCATATAAGAGTTTTCACAGTTTGGTGTTAAAAGACACTGATACCAAAAAAAAAAAAAACATAGATCTGGTGGAGAAGCGAAGGAGCCCTTACTAGGGTCAGGACCCAGCGACACACAGCTGTTAGAAGATTATAGGAAACTTTATTGAGAAGTATTTGGTATCGGCTGAGGAAAGAATGGAGAATGGATATGTAATTGCTTGTGCTTGAATTTGTCTGAATCCGTACTGACACAACAAGGGACATTAAAGGAAATGATTTTAGAGGCTCCAGGGAGCAGTAATTAAAGGGTTAAGTTTTGTTTGCAAAGCCATTACTTATTTTAGGAGATGCAAAAATCAGTAAAAATAATGCGACATGTAAATATTGTATTTTCCAGAGTTACATTGTAGGAGATTTGAATTCTAACATATAAATATTTGAATTGTGCTGAAACATGTAGCAGTATTTTGCTGTGGTTATGTAACAATGCTATCCATTGCTAGGGTTATATAGAAGCAAGCAGCATTGGTGGAATGATACTTACAGGGGAAAAGGGAAGTACTTGGAGAAAGACCTGCCCCAGTGCTACTTTTCCACCACAAATCCTACATGGACTGGCCTGGCGTTCAACCCAGGCCTTTCCATGGGGGAGGAAGGTGCAGCAGCTAACCACCTAAGCCGTGGCATGGGCAGTGCCACTGAACTGTGAACAGCACCGCGTGATAAACAGTGAATGGTGACGGGTTGGAATGATAGTGGGTGTACAGTTACTGATTACTGTGGACACTGTAATACTCTGTGAATTAAATTTAAACTTATTTCAGAACCACCACCTCCTCCTCCTTCATGCTGGAACTATTGTGTGAAATGTTTGATGTGAGATACGTGGTTCTCACAGTGGTGATTGTGAGTACTGTCTTCTGGGATGTGATGCCACGTAGTCAGAGGGGTAAGTGTCAATATGTTGGATGAAACTGTGGCCTCCACAAGTGGGAGATATCTCTGTAAACTTGGTGTTTTTGTGCCAGGCTGCATGGTGTCACATCTGATAGAACAGTAATCATCAGATCCTTATTGTTGCACCATGCATTTCGTAGAATAACTTTAATTATCAACCAACAAACACAACACCCTGTTAATATAATGGAATTATTTTGTGAATGTTTTTAAAATGACTTTAGCAAGGAACAACATAGCTCCCTGAGGTCGATCTTAGGATCAAAACACGTCGGAATGATTTTAAGTGTTTCAATGTGAAATTTTATGTAAGGGTATTTGTTGGTTGATAATTAAAGTAATCGTCAGAATCTGTAAGTGAGTGTGGTTTCTGTAATTGCAGAGAAGTTGGTTCCTCGAGTGGTGGATCTAGCACTGACATCAAGTGATCGCAATACCCGTTTCACAGCCTGTGAACTGCTACATGGTGTTGTTATGTTTATGTTGGGCTGTAGTAAGTAAATTGTTTTAGTCATGAGTTTTATATTATGAGAATAACTTCTTTAACTGGGTGTTACATGTAGGATTGGCTCATTTTATAATATTTAAATAGTTATATTGTTAGTATTTGATTTTAAAGTTCCTTGGGGCCACAGTTATTACTTATGTGAGCCCAGGTTTTTTCCTCATTATTACACTCATAGTTTATGCAATTCTGTGTATATTATGCATGTATATTTGTGTATGTATATATTGAGGAGTGGAGCAGTGTATACAAGGTTTGGAGGGGAAACCTGAGGGAAATAGACAACGTGGAAGACCTAAACATAGATGGGATGATAATATTAAGATGGATCTTGAGGAAGTGGGATGGGGGCGTGGACTGGTTTGATCTGGCTCAGGATAGGGACAGGTGGCAGGCACTTGTGAACATGATAATGATCTTTTGGGTTCCATGAAATACAGGAAATTTCTTGACTAGCTGAGAAATGGTTCGTTTCTCAAGAAGGACTCCGCTCCATGGAGTAAATAAGTAAAGTAAGTAGGTACATAAGTAAGTAAGTAAGTAAGTGTGTATATTACAGTATTTTACCCTTTATCATTTTAACTGTATTAGGAGGGTTTTGAACTTAGTTTTGAACTGATGCATAATGTGTTTGTTTCTGCAATACTGAAGACACACTGAATTTGAAGAAATATGATGACAACTGTATAGTATAATAGGGAACTTACATGTAAAGAGAGATGCAAGTTTGTGTTCTAGGAACAATATCAGCTCATGGACCTTTACTGTGTAAACTGTATTGTTTTTCTTGGTGGTGACAGGTCAAGTGTATGAAGTAGAGGTGACATGAGTGATTTCAGCAATAAAAGGAGATCTAATGTTAAGGTGTTACGTAAAGGAATTCAAAATGATCAGGGTAGTCAACAGGAAAGAAAAGACAGAAACAGAAGTCACTGAAGTGTATGGAATAATAGAGTCAGGGCTGTGAATTAAACAGAAAATATGAATGCAGTTATAAAACAGTCTACAGAATGTGCAGAACTGTCTAAGAAGTTTTTTGAGCTAAACATGTGAATTTCAAAACCAGATTATTTGAATGGGTTTCAGTGCTCATGTTCGTTGTATGTATATTCTTCATAGTATTCCAAGAGAAAGCCAGAGACATTTCACTGAAATGGGAATGGCTGCTTACAGAGGATTAATGAGCAACATTGAATGGTGTCATTCATAATTAGGTGAATGTTCGTCAGTAGAAAAAAGAAGTATCTGAAAAGTAGCACAGAAGTGTGACAACACCATTAGAACAGTGTACACCACAGAACATTTTTAGTGTAGATGAAGCTGTATTGTTCAGAGTGTTCAGACTAATGGAAGTTTTCAATTAACTCCTCAGTGTGTAACATCATGTATAACTGTCATACAGTGTGATTCTCAAAATGCCAAGGTACAGATGAAGGCTGCTTAATGGCTCCCATTTAAATTTCAGTCTCCTCCTCATCACACAGGGCATTAATTCCAATGCCAAAGGGTTATATGACGTGCATATGATGGGGGAAGAATGTACACATATAAGGTGACTCCTGCTGACAGTGCAAAAGGGAGGGAGAGATTGTAGCACTTGTCATGTGCACAATGGGAAAACATGCTGATTGAAAGATAAAAATGTTCCATGTGACTATAAAGCCAGCCAAAAGATAGGATTTAATGTACTGCTATTGCACTTGTGTGCTACTCTGTGTGTATGGAACAGAGGGGTATGCAAGAACAGGAACCTTCTGCTGCTATGTGATTAATGTGCAACCCATAATTATGAAAGCCTTGAAAAGAAGCACATCTGAATTTTGTATTTATGCTTCCTCCCATGCTACATGTTACATAGCATTGGACTATCATCCATTGAATGGGTGAATATCAGAAGCACTTAAGCATTTCCGTGAAACAAAGGTCAGCCTACGTTGTTGGGAGGAATGTCCTGTCTTCTCGCTGTGTGATATATAAAGATGTATATGTGCTTAAGGCTAAGAAGTGAAGCATCATGAAGGCAGTGAGAAATAATGTGCTCCTTCTTGTGTACAGTTATAAATAACTCTTGTCAAAGGGGCTTGTTATAGAGAAATCTGTTATTGACTAGAGAGTGGTGGTTGGATGGTTCAGTTGATTTCCACAGGTCTACTGACTGCACATATGTGAACAGTCTTGAACTGTTTGCATATTACTGTGTGAAGGAAGTATTATCATCCTGGGTGATATGTGAGGGAAAGTGTGCGTATAAAGGGTGACATTTCATGTATGTCCAACATGTAAAGAACCCCAGGCTTTTTCAGTACTCTGATGTAATATGGTGGAATGAATTATTTACTGTGGCTTGGAAGGCATACAGCTATGAGTATAAAACTTCTGCATCATTATATGCTTTGTAAACTTTCTATTTTGCAGGCCATAGTGCCCTAACTTCAGACCCAGATAAATATTCTGAATTATTCAGAAAGCTGTCATTACCACTGCTGAAGCTGGGCTGTGATCCAGACCCAGCAATCCATAGATTGTACAACCTATTGGTTCTGCAGCTTGTGCACTGGTATTCCAGCCAGTTCAAACTGAAGAGTAAGGAAACAGCCATCTTGATCGAGACACTCATGGTATGTAGTATTATTGCTGTTATAATTCTTTTATAATATTAGTGCATCTGTGTGCATATTCTGTACCCTTATCTAACATTATATTGTGTTTAGCAAACTCTGTTATAGAAGAAGTGGTATACGAGCTACACATGATAGCAATGTTCTGTTGTTTCACCTGAGATAGTTGCAGGTTGGGAATAATCAACATCTTAATTTCCACTTTACTTTATCGTATGTGTAAGTAACCAGACAGAGTCTGCTAGAGTGGGACTAAAGTCTGGGCATGCATGCTGTGCACTGATTCTTGTGCCAGAGTGAAGTGCTGACCAGAGGTGCTGGCCACATAGTGGTGCAAGCTAGGTGAGTGATGGCTGCCATCCGACTGGCCATGTCTGCAGCTAGTCTTGCTTGCTGCTGCGGGACTGTTGCTGCTTGGTAGAATGATTTGAATTTGATGCTGCTGTCTACAAATACCATGCCTTTTATATGCTGCTGATACTAGACTGCCTGCTGTCTTATTGGTGGACAAGAGGATTTTGCCATGGCAGTGGCGAAATTGACTAGCGAGAGCTAGCAAGATGGTAGCTGCAGTGTTTGCTCTGAAAGGGACTGTTTATAAGGAGGCATTGCATCTATGATGTAACAGGGGGGGAACCTTCCACATCATCCCATGCAGAGATGGCTGCACAGGTCTTATGGTGAGTTGAAAACAGATGCGATGACCAGAGCATATGGTCTGAGGAGCTGGCAGATGTGCAATGCCTGCCTCAACTGCAGTTCATTCTGACCATGCTGGTGGAGGCGTGCTGGTGACAGTCTCATGGTCAGCTGCAACATATAGGCTGATTTTGCCCCAGCTGCCAATGCCGTGATGGACTGCCATGCTTGGAGAGTTGGGAGGTTTGGTCCATGCATGCAATAACTTTGTGTGGGCCACTGTACAGTGGATCCATGGCACAGCATAATGCATTTTGGTATAAAAGTACATGTGATGAGTTTTGGAGGTATGTGTGGATGAACATAGCCTGGGAGGTGTGTTCACTACCAGAACTGGGCCAAGCTGTTCCATGTGCTGGCGGGGCTGCTGAGTGAGCTTCACACTGGAAATGGATGAGTATGTGACATGGCTGTATGTGGAGCATGATTCTTTGCACAGTTGGTTGTGCCAGCAGTTGATGTAAAGACCGAAACCGATGAGAAAATCTACATGAATTCTGGGGATCTGGACATTGGCCACCACAACATACCAGGTGGAAACACAGTTTAGTCCCAAAATGAGGGTGAGGGAGACACATCGATAGGTGGGGATGGTGGTCTTCTTGGCTGCAAAGATGTCATAATCCATGGACTCTTTAATCCCTAGATGTGTTGATGTGGGAACACTCCAATGTCTGATCCAACGTCTAATTCTTCTGCCAGTAGAGTCAGTGTGACTAGAGATACTTTTTAAGTGTTCTGAATTCCTTTAGAGTGTCACTATTTTATTCTGTTTAAAATAAATGTTATCCTACTGTTCTGTACTGCAGGATGGAATAACTCATCCCACCGACACAGCACTGAGGGATTTTTCAGCAAGATGCCTGCATGAATTTGTTGTATGGTCTGTCAAGCAAGATTCGCGTGTGAATGTTAGAACCATGCCTGTGAATGTTAAAGCCATAATGAAGCAGATCTTCTCTCTCTGCCTGCATCCATCTCCTTCCAAACGCTTAGGTGAGTTCTTCTGTTTACTGGAGTTCTCATTGTATTGGAAAAGAAGGTAAAAAGGCATATGTGAAGGTGATGATGTGTCTGTCTCTGTTATTATGTGCATGTGACATAACAGTGAAGAATGGGAAGTGCATCTTAAAAGATCTGAAACATGATAGAGAATTGACTGGTGTGTTTCTCAGGATGATCTTGAGGATCATAAATTGTAAATTTTTATAGATAGATTGTGTGGAAAAAGATGTGTTATTAACATAATTGAAACTGCAGTGAAGCTGGTGCACACTTTTGTACAAATGGAACTGCTGTATATTTGAATTAAGAAGTTCTCACTCTTCATAAAGGTAGGCATGCAAAACTTTTCTTTATTTATTTAAAGTATGCTATTTTCTTTTGATTAAAGATGCATTCATTTGGCAGTAGCTGGCACATCCACCATTTCGAAGTGAAAATTTTGATACTGTTGCACTGTGAATGATAAATTTCCTAGGTGATTGGTTTTATATTTTTTTAAATCAGTAGAATGTCTCAAATGTCATTTCTGTACACAGAAACACTTATACATCATATATTTAAACCAGTCTTGATATGTTTTGTTTTTGAATGACAGAAACTGCCAAAACTGTGGTGTTTCTGCTTGATGTCAGCATATTGGAAAGTGCTTTCATATTTATACTTGGATATTTGCTCTCATCTTACAGGTGCGGCGCTGGTTTTGAATAGTGTTTACACAGTATTACGAGAGAAGGAGTCAATCGTCAGTGAATTCTGGCTAGAGCTACTGTACCACATGGTTATAAATTTGTCACTTTCAGAAGAAACAAGCTCAGTCCTCGGGAGTCAAGAGCAAGTAGTGACAGCATTAAATCATATTGGAAGAGTACTGAAAGAAAAAGCCTCTCTGTTTAATCAAGTAAATGTCAAAACAATTTACTTTTAAAAATACTGCTAAATGTGCTGTCAAAATGCTCTCTACTGTTTGAGTTTAAATGATATTCTGAATTCTGTTGTTAGTTTTAGATTTCAGTTTAGAACATAACACATGTGTTATATTTATTTTGATGGCCTCTTTAATTAACTTCTAATGTGTTGAAAGATTACACGTACAGATTATTGATATCAAGAGTAGACCTGGTAGACCTCTGCTACTTTTCAACAACTTTTGAAAGTTGGCTTTTTTTAACCAGCAAGTTGCTCTTTGTTAGAAATTGTGACTTACATGTTGTTCTGGTAGGAATGCAACAGACGCAGGAAGCCAACAGAGTTTGAAGGGATTCTGCTGAAAGATGCTGTGTCATGGTTGCTGGTGAAATGTGGCACTGTTCAAGCACAATGCAGGCATAAGTGCATGGAATTGGTATATGAACTGGCACAACTACTGCCAGGTAAACTGTGAATTAATATAATTAGTGGTAGGCTGGGCCTTTTGCTCATCCATGATAAAGTTTCTTGTGTATTTGTGGTCATTATGATTGCAGTAAATGGTTCAGGCTGAGGGTTGAGTTGTCACTTAAAGCAGATAAAGGTCTATATTTGTATGTAGTTAAATACTTAAAGGTTTTTGTATTTTGTATTTTCTCCAGCAGAAGAAAATTCTTATTTAATTTTACTGTCATTAAAATACAGGAGGTAGACCTTACTTTAAAATGAATGCTGTGTGTAAAAAACTGCAATTCAGCAGTCTCTGCCAGACAGTTATGCAACAGGACATGACAGTGTGACTTTAAAACTGCTGTCTCTGTAAATGAATATTTTTTGTTTTCCAATTGCATTCTGATTTCTATGTGTGGAACAATAACTGACAAAAATACCAAGCATTTTCTGCTAGAAGTTACAGGTTCTTCACATGTGCTGGTAGAGTACAAACATTGACGGATTTGCAATTTGAAGATAATGTTTCATGTAACAAGTTTAGGATCACAGCAAATGAAAAGATAATTACACAGCCGTATCAAAAATATGTGTAATATATGAAGTGTATTTGTACTGTACATTTGCAGATAAGCTGGCATGACATTTTTTATTTCTGTTCATTTGTAAACAAAAAACAGTTTATTGGCAAAAATATGAATTTATTGATTGAGTGTGATGAACTGATTAACTGAACTATGGAACTGATGAATTAGCAGTACATTGCTTATGAAAGATTGAGTATGTTCCTCCTTCCATATTTGGCAACAACAAATGATGTTGAAATGTTAAAGGAAAGACATACGTGGATATCAAAGCTGTCTCAAAAAATTTTCTTGAAGAGGAATTTCAGATATGTGTTACATATACTAGTGACTAAATTAAGAATGGAAATATGAAAGGGCATCTTATTGATTGTAAATAATTTAATCACATTGAAATCAATTTTAATGTTATAATTGTAATTAGTATACTGTATAAATTATAAATATAATTAATGTGTTAACGTATGCTTTTCTGTGTAGACTGCGAGACTGGAAGCCAGTTTGTGAGGTGGTATGCTGACACACATTCTTGGACATCTTTGGTCAAAGTTTGTGAATGCAGTAAAGAAAGTGGAGGCATAGCATACACTCCTACTTTGAAGCATTTTCGAAATGAAGTATCTCTTGTCCATGTGGTGCGCTGGCTACGTATGCTTCTTACCAGCCTTGAGTGTTATGTATGGCTATTTAATGATAAGGGTCAAGTTAAACCCTCTGTGCTTCTGGGCACTGACCTCAGCAACATGAGTGAAGCAAGGTACAGTACAATGAATTGTACTAGAATGTCTCATTAATCAAAGTGGAGAATGTGACACTTAACTTCTAGTTCTATGTTTTCCAAGGAAACAGTAAATATAAAATGTAGAGAACTGTAACCTTGAGGAAGAGATCATATACTCATCAAATGTAAAGAGAAATGCATTCTCTCCTGTATGTAGAGGGTATGGAAACCTAAAATGTATTATATAGGTAATGAAAGATACAAAAAGTATTAATCGTATTTGTATGATTGCTGTTAGAATTACACGACTTAACCATTTGCCTTAAAATAGAGTGATCAGTTATATTTTGGTTTACTGAACCCTAAGAATGTTTGACTGTAGCAGTATATTAGCCTTTGCTGAATGATGTATCGTGTAGAAATTATAACCAGTAGTAGCTTTGTGGTCTGAGTGCCTTGATGTATGAGATCCCTATGAGTCCACTTACGTCCCACAGATATCACATAACTGCACATATTGTATATGAGCCCACATCTTTTTTCTGAGTCTGTATTCTAGCTACATATTTAGAGCACACAATGCAAAACACAGCTAAGACAATGATTAGATGGACAGATGATAAGATCACTAAACTTATTAGTTTGCTGAATGAGGGCATCATGATGTGCTTGAAATCAATTAGTTTATACAATATGTACATCAGCACAATCTTTTATTCTATAGTAAGCTTTACTTACCCTATAATTAGGCTACATGTTTCGACTGTATGTCAGTCATCTTCAGGCCTTATACAAATTTCCTGCCATATGCTTTTTGCCCACTTTGGGATCCCGTAGTGATTACAGTTTTTTGAAATATGTGTTATCTAAAGTGCCATATAAGTTATAATTACAAAGTTTTCTTACAGGTTGTATTTATTCACTAATATCTTAACCTATTAAGATTCTTTCCTACTGCCGTGGTTTATTGTACACTTGTGCGGTGTTGCTTTCTGGACTGCTGCGCGGTGCTGTTGGGTGGGGTTTGCCATTTTTCTATAACAGAATGGGTGTGTTTCTAGTATAATTGTGCTGGGAGTATTTG
>Ga0209755_10004313_pt1 | contig 16942 bp, 14 predicted proteins | sample TergutCo191P1_FD_187301 | JGI IMG/M metagenome (GOLD analysis project Ga0209755, IMG submission 187301) | Cornitermes sp. P1 segment gut microbial communities from Petit-Saut dam, French Guiana - Co191P1 (SPAdes) (version 2) | ecosystem: Host-associated > Arthropoda: Insects > Digestive system... | reverse complement strand
GGCGCTGGCCTTCCAGCGGCAGATGCAGGAAAAGCGGCGGCGGAACAACATCGCAAGCATATTCGGGGTGGAGGAAATACCGTCGGATACGCAGATAAAGACGCTTCTGGACCGTATCGAGCCCGACTGGAGGGATACGCAAGGCTTTGAAAAGCAGAACGAGATGATGCAATGTATGTGGAAAACGCCTTGGTGACAGACACTGCTTTGTGGGGAAACCCAAGAGCCAGAGGAGGAGAAACATCATAGACACCTTAAAAGAGCTATTCCGCAAAATTACCGGCAAAGACCCCCTGGGCGACAACCGCTTTGTCGGCACATGGGAAGCCGTTGGGCAGAATCCAAAAAGCGAAAAGTGTGTTTTTGTCCTGGATGACACAACCTGGACCGTGTACTATGACGGGCGGAGAGGGAAACGCCCTCCAGGAACGTACACCCGCACCAGCGGCACCACCGCGGATGTCTTTTATTCCGATGATTTTTACCTCAGCGGCGTCTTCTTCACAATCGTGACCTTTACCCTTCGCGACGACGACAATACGCTAGTCTGGACATGGGGCGGCGGCGTCGAGACGGAGTTTGCCAGATCATAGGTGACGCACGGTGTTGGTCATCTAAAAGGGGGTGGTCAGTGCTAGTGGTTAGACGACGGAGGCCCGAGGCATTTGAAGTCGGGGAGATCTACAAGGGCCTTTAGCAGATCGATCAGCACGCTTTTGTTACGCTCGTCATGTTATTACCACTTCGACTTCACCGCTTGCCCCGTCGTTGAACAGGAAAAGACGCTGTTCCTCCACCTGTAACTCGAAACGCAGGGACGTGGAAACCTTGGTTTCTGCCCCGAACCATTCCGCTGGCAGGTAGATAACGGTAGGCTCGGCAATCCCTCCATCCGCCCTAAAGCGATAGCGGAAAACACCCTTCCCACTATCCCACTTTATCGAGACTGGTTCCCCAGCGGTTGCCATGGGATAGGGCCGTTTCCACCCGGCAATGGCGCGTTCCTTGCCTTCCGAGAAAATCGAGAGATCCTCGTCGTTCCAGCCGTCGCCGTGCGCATTGGTATTGTCGGCGGTGTAGTTCCACAGCGTCGAGTGCAGCAGGTTTGCGTCCACCGCGTTGAAGTACATGGACAGGGCCTTCTCGTGCATGGAGTAGTCCCCGGTGGAAAAGGCGCGGCGTTTGTTCATGTCAAAGGCCAGGCCGAATTCCCCAAGCAGGGAAGGGGCGTTGCCCATGTGTTCCCTTGCCCACTTTACCCCTTTGGCTAGGCAGCGGTTGAAAAAAGCCTGCACGTTTTTTTGCCCAAGGATTAACCTGAACCTTCCAGGGTCAATAGTAAATCGGTGGTTAAACCGCTTCATGAATAGGGAAAAGCCGTCGTACCAGTGAAAAGCGTTGACGATGTTCGCATCGGCGAGGTCTGGGTTCGCGCCAGCAAGCTCGCCCCTGTCCCATTCAGGGTGCTGTTCGGCCTTGCTGCCTGGGGGCGTTCCTTCTATAAAGAAGAAGGCGTTCCCGTCCACCTCCCTATGCGCCTGGATAAAGTCGAGGAGGAAGGGCCTATGGAAATCCCTCATGAAGTTCGCCGGCCGCCCATCGAACAGCGCGAAATGATCCGGGCGCAACAGCCGCGGCTCGCCGTCTTCGTCCGTCCAAACCCCGGCCTGTTTCCATGGGCAGTCAAAACCTTCCCTAAACAACGGCTGCCCCCCGGGGTTGAGGACCTCGCGTCCTGGCCTACCCAGGAAACTGGCTTTGTACACCGGCACCTCGGTCGCCCGACCGGAGGCTGCGCGGATGGAATCCCAGGGGGACGGCCGGGGGCCCATGGGCATAACCGGGCTTTCCGACCGCGCAAGATCCCCGTGACCGATGAACCCAGGGTACGGCTCGTTCATAACGCCCCACCCGGCGACGGCGGAGCAGTTTTTCAGCCGGCGATAGCAGTGGCGAAAGGCCGCGATGTAATGCCCCTGCAGCCAGTCCTGCACGTTTTTGCCGTCAATCAGCAAGTCTGGGGCAAAGGTTTTTCCTCCGAAGAAAAGGCTAAACATCGTAGCCGCCGCATAGCGGTTGTAGTTGCTGGGCCACATCATACGGGGGAAAGGTTTGCCCCCTGGATGCTTGGCGGTTTTGTGGAATTCGGCGTAACGCTGCCTGGTGATAGCCGCACCAGTCGCATCTATCTTGTCAAGATCGATACCAAGTTTTTCCAGCGTCCATGCCGGTGCGCCATCACCACCAGTCCATCTGCTCCACACATCCTGATGCGGATCGATAAAGACCGAAATGCCTTTCTGTTCCGCCACGGTTAGGATCTTCCGAAGGTAGGCAAGGTAGGCCTCGTCGTACTGGCCTGGCCCTGCGTGTTCCAGGGCCTCCCAGGTTATGACTAGGCGCAGGAAAGTTAAGCCTGCACGGGCCAGGCGTTCAAGGTGGCTTTCCGCGTCTTCAAGAGGGAAAGGCCGCCCCACGAATGAGGCGTTTTCGGGATCCTTAAGCGACTCGGGCCGCATACCACAGCCAGGAGGGCCGAAGGGATTTTTCGCATCGCCCCCTAGGTTCACGCCTCGCAGGATCAGGGTTCGTCTTTCATCATCCAGTATCCATCCATTGACAATCCGCATTTCCTTCCCCCAAAAAAGTAGATATCCATTCCTATTGTTGCTTTTTTAATATCCTGGCGTATGGCATTGGCGTTGTCAATATCCCACTGTTATGCCACATTGTCTTTTCTCTTCGGGGATTACCGTGTGATACCCCCCTAACCTCGGGCCTCTTCCGCAATTGAAGTAACAGAGCCATGGCCTGGATATACCTTTATACCTCCGTCCATGGCAAACAGGCGATTCAGCGAGTCAAAAAGCAGGGCCTCGTTTCCACCAGGAAGATCGGTGCGACCATAGCCACGCTGGAAAAGGGTGTCTCCGCTGAACAGTATCCCAGCCTTTTTGTCCCAGAAACCGACGCTTCCAGGGGTGTGACCAGGCAGATGCAACACGGTGAAAGGCCCCACGGTCTCCCCTTCGGCAAGGGTTCTGTCTGGTGGCGGCATATCCTCCCACAATGCGTCTATGTATGCCGAATTTCCCCCAGCGGCGCTAAAAGTGCGGCAATGGGCGGAATAGGAATCCGGCCCCAGATACTTGGCATCGGCGGCGTGGATGGCGATTTCGGGCCAGCCCTTGGACGTGTCTTGCTCGACAATCATACCCCGATATTTTGCGGCAAGAACCGGTACCGCGGCGATATGGTCAAAATGTCCGTGGGTTAGTAGAATATGTACAGGGAAAAGATTAAGTTGTTCGAGAAAGGCAATAATGCGCTCGCCTTCCTCGCCTGGGTCTATAACGGCACAAGGGGAAAGGCCGTTCGGTAACCAGTTGGCCGATAAACTGTTGCCATTGCCCGTCCCGTCCAGGGGGTATATCCAACAGTTGGTTGCAATACCCCCGACGACTATTTGACGTACAGCTTTTTCTTGCATGGAGGAATAATACCCTGAGACCGCTTGATTTGCTAGTGATTATCGGTATGGTGATTCTCTGGTACGGTCTTGTGCCGATGGTAGGGGCATTGATCAAACGCTACCAATGGTTCAAGTTCAGAAATCGCTTTAACGGGTTCCGTCTGCACCCAATTATGGACAGTCGGGTTTATTGGCAACAGGGCAAGGGAACGGGAACGGGCGAAGATGATACACGGGAAAGCCCCAATGGGAATGCCCAGATTTTCCGTTTTATCGGTGAATTTGAATCTATAACGGACAGGCAGGTGCTGTGGGTACGTGGCGAAAACCTGCTCGTTCCGATTTCCCTTAAAAATGCCGAAACCTATCTTCTGCCAATACAAAACGATGAAAATACCTCCGAAATATCCGAGCCTGGCGAGGGAGCCCCGGAAAAAATTCGCTGGGACAGAATTTCATCGCTTACCGAGGGGACAAAGGTTTTTGTCGGCGGTTCGCTGACCTGCCAGGATGGGCGATGGAGTTTCGTTTCCACGAAAGAAACCCCCTTAATGGTGATTTTCTATGACGGCCCCGACCACTCCCTTGCAACAAAGACCACCTGGGCTGGGCGGCATCGAGGCGAATACTTCAACTCCATAACGCCTTATTCCCTTATAACGGGTGCGGTGTGCCTGCTGTTTATTGCGGCACTGTTCCTGCCTCGCCCGGCGTTTCTACTCACCGTAATCGTTGCGCTTGTTGCGGTGTTTATACCCCTTTTCCCCCTTATGCCGCCGGGCCTTTTGTTTACGGTTGTATACCGCCGCCTTGCATGGAGGTCAAGGATTTTTCGGACGTACAGCGACCTTGCAAAGCTACCCCTTGGCTACTTCAACGGGGAAAACGACAACACCCCCCTGCGTGGAAAACGAACCCTTCCAGACGGCGAACTGTACGGCTTTGTCTACAGCGCAAAGCTCCCGTCGGAAGTGCAGGACGGCAAGATCCCACTGCTTATACCGGAAATAACGGAACTTAAAAGGGATGACAACTGGTACATTTTTGGAGCGGTGCGCCCCAGCGAACTATTGCCCTTCCGCCCCAAGGATCCCTTTGCGACATTTGGGGTTTTGCCAGGCAACCCAAAGGAATTCGCCCATCGATGCACCGTAAAAGCCTATGTGCTGGAGACGGTGGCTTGGATTATGCTGCTTGCAGGAATAGCCCTAAATGTCTTCTTCCTGATTACGGTTCTTCTCATGTTGATCTGAGTCATCGGCTTCATACGTATCGTCATGTGTATCTTCCGCAACTGCTGCTTCGGAGGTTCTAGTTTCAAATGTCTCCAAAACGGGGGATGCCTCGCTTTCCTTGCCATTTTCATCGCTTTCCCCGTCCTTGCGGGATCTTGCGTAGTCCACGGACAACGGCCTTCCCCTAAAGACATACCCACGCAACGCCTCGATGATTTTTTCCGCCTCGACATCCCGTACCTGCACAAAGGAATAGTTGTCGAAAATGCGGATAGCCCCGATGTCTTCCTTGGGGATTGCGATTTTCGTGTTGATAAGGCTTAGAATCTCGCGGGGGGAAACCCGTCGGCTTCTGCCCACGCTAAAGAAAAGCCATTTGGAGTCCTTGTCCGCCAACGGGTAACGCTGGGGATCGGAACTATCGCCCCTGTCGGTCGCCGTGGAATGCCTGTCGTTTCCTCCCCTCGACTTACGGGGACCGTTCCTTTCCAGCCTAGAGGAACCGTTCCGTCCAGTACCAGTGGACTTTTGCTTGGAATCCCGTCCAAGGGGGCGAAGGCTTTTCCCCTGCTCCAAAAGCATTAGCAGGTAGGCCGCCACCTTCGACCTATGGAACAGCGAAACCTCCTTTTTGAACAGGCTGTGGTACTCTTCGAGCAGCCAGGGGTCTACTTCCGTCTTTATCTTCTCCACGGCAAAGGCGATTACCTTCCGCGTTTTTTCGATGTCGATGTGTGAATCCATTGTTTCCTTCTCGCTTAAGGCTGTTCGGTAAGCTCGATTCCTCCCGGACAGTCCCTATAGTCTCTCCCGTCTCTTGTTGAAAGCGGTAAAACGCCGCAAATTTCGAGAATGCGCTCTTTGTCTGGCACCATTCATCTGTAATACTACGACAAACCCTCAGTTTGTTCAACAGGTACGCAGAGAATGTGAACATATTGCAATTTCCGCCTTTTCCGTGCAGGATGGGGTATGGAGAAGCTAGCAACCTGGTCGGAAAACCACACGATACGGTTCAACGCCATCGACAGGTCGGACACGATGACGCTTAATGCGATATTCAGCGTCTTTCAGGAGTTGGCGGTAAGCCATGCGGAAAACCTGGGGGTTGGGCGAGAGGCGATGGCACGAACGGGCCAGGTTTGGATCCTTTCACGTATGTCCGTGCAGGTTGACAGGCGACCAAAGTACGGCGAAACCCTAACCGTGCGCTCCTGGCCCCGACGGTGGGAAAAGCTTTTCGCCCTGCGTGATTTCGACGTTCGTGATGCACGGGATAACCCCGTAATCCGTGCGAGAAGCTGCTGGATCATAATCGACATTGAAAAACGCCGTCCGGTGCGCCCACAGGCCGTACTGGAAGGTATGCCCTTGAACGAAGGCATGGACGCATTACCGTTCATTCCAGCCGGCCTGGAGGAACGTTCGTCCCTGCAAAAAACGGTGGAGCATAAGGTGGTGTACACCGATCTTGACTACAACGGCCACGTAAACAACGTAAGTTATATTCGATGGATTGAAAACGCCACGGATGCACTCTTGCTTGAACAGGCGAAGCGGAGCCGACTGGATATCAACTACATGAACGAGGTTCTACCTGGCGAGGTCGTCGATTTGTGGTCGAGCGGCATCGTGCCGGCAGGGGCCGAAACCCCAACGGAAGAAACGCCCGATCCGTCCCACGCCTTTGCCTTTGAGGGGAAAAAGGCCCCCGGCGGTCAAACGGCATTCCGTGCGGAATTACGCCTTTGGCTTTGAGTGCGGAGTAAGGTTTCCTGCCTAAACCCCCGGATCGTGGACAATATTTTCTTAAGGATACCTTGACACTTTCTCTTGCAGATGTAACAATATCCAACATGAGGCGAAAGGTGGGGCACAGGGCACAGGGCACAGGGCACAGGGCACAGGGCACAGGGCACAGGGCACAGGGCACAGGGCACAGGGCACAGGGCCATATTATACAAACTTAGATCGATTTTTTCAACCATGCCGACAGCATAGATTTTCTATCCACATTGTACGCAAACAATTTCCCAGTTTTGAAAAAATGCCATCCGTGTATTCTGCGGAGGGCTTTTTTATTTGGATGCAGGTTTGGTGCCTAAGTTTTAGGTGCTGGGCTGTATATATTCCCCCGTTGGGGGACTCGCCCTTTAGATAGGGTGGATAATCTTAAGTGATTGTCTGCCCTAAAGGATAAGGTGGGCAATCACGGCATAAAGGAGGTTTTTCATGAGAAAAACCATCATTGTGGCTGGAACCGTATTGGTTCTTGGCCTTGTACTTGCTGGCTGTGGCGACAACGGCAATGGCAACAACGAACCACCGGTGAACAATCCACCGCCGCCTGCCCCTGGGGCAACGGAACTGAGCCTGTCTGGGCGGGTGTACTCGTTGGATTGGAGTAACGGATGGTTTGACACAGTAAGATTCACGCCGTTTCCCACGGGGCAAACCAGAACGGTTTTCGGGGAGTATGGCGGAACTGGGGCAATTGCTAATGGGCAATTGAGTTTTACCATCGGCATACCGACTTCGTTAGAGCATATTGGTAGGCTATGGTTTCCTGGGGAGGAAAGTGTCACATTCGATCCTCCGGAGACACAGGCCGCACCGTTGAGGTTGGGAACAAGAGCACCCAGCGAAACACAAGACAGCGGCTATCTGTTCTTGTTGTATTTCAGGGACTCAGTCAGCGGAACTTCCTTTAGCAGTGAAGTGGTCGACCGGAGTTATATATACGTGGACAGGGACGTTGTCGTTAGATTGGCGCAGGACCAGACAGAAGAAGATGAATGGGAAGGCACAGAAAACGGCACCACCTTTAACAGAACCTTCATTACAAGGGCTTTCACCCTTACTCTTAGGGAAGGCTGGAACGTCGTGCATTCCAGGCGTGTATCTTCGGGCAGCTTTGTGGGACCCGTCGCAAACCCCACTTCCATAACCGAGACAGTGACAGAAACCGTAACCACCGCCGATCCAGGCCGCCAGTTAAGGTGGACACTTGATGAATGGAGAGATTACTCCGAAACATTGGATCTCTCCCGTGGCGCACTGCCTGTCAGGCCTGGCACATCGCCTTTTGGGACACGCCGTTAGTGGCAGAAAAGGATCCTAGCGACTAAATCTTTAGAAACTAGTGTTGGGGGCTGCCGGAAAAGACAGCCCCTTCTTTAGAAGCTGCACATCCATCCTGGCATTACAAGCCCATTTTGATACCTGGGGAACCAGTGTGCCAGGCACAAGCAGTGGTATCGGCTTGACAAAGGACATCCTTGGAATATGCTTATATCGTCAAGGCACGTTTTACACGGAGGAAACGGATGAGCACTGCGTTAAGAAAAGAAGAAGCCGATGTCACGTACACATATGCCGATTACAAGGACTGGGAGCTAAAAGAAGGGGAACGCTACGAGCTTATCAACGGCGTGGCCTATGCAATGTCCGCCCCGACTACATATCACCAGTTGATAGCTTTTGAGCTGGGTAGGCAGATAGGAAACTACCTTGCCGGAAAACCCTGCAAGGTAATTCCGGCTCCCTATAACGTAAGACTGTTTTACGAGGAAGACGAAAGCGACGACACTATTGTCCAGCCGGACATCTCGATTATCTGCGACAAGGAAAAGCGGGGAAGCGAGGGGTGCCGCGGAGCCCCCGACTTTGTGGCGGAGATACTTTCCCCAAGCAATACCGCAATCGATATGGAAGAGAAATTCCAGCTTTACCGGGATGCCGGCGTTAGGGAATATTGGGTGCTGAATCCCAAGAACAGGACCCTTAAAACCCATTTCTTTGCGGAGGGGGAAATTCATACTCGCACCTACTCCGCAACCGACAAGGCTGGTGTCGGCATCTTCCCCGGTTTTGCCGTCGATCTTGGGCCAGTTTTCGCCGAGGATGTTTAAGGCGTTTTTGGAAGCGCACGAGGTCACTTGGGAGGTCGGTCGCTAGCTCTTGCCTGTTCCCTACCAGCCCATTTTGATACCGAAGTTTACGCCCAAGCCTGCCCCCTGGAAGCTCTTTACAAAGTTGGGCGACTGCATCGACACGCCAATGCCAAGCTCCAGAACCCTAAAGTTAAAGGCCAGGTCCATGCTGTGCCTCCACCTGCGGTCGTTGTAGTTCATGCCAATAGTCGTAATAAAAATATTCGCAAGATCGAACCTGGCGCTTAAGCCGCCTTCAAGTGCGGCTATTCGTGTATACAATTGGTTGATGGAAAAGCCCAGGGACGGGATTAGGGTCACGGTCTGCGTTCCAAACGGGCGGTAGTTTGCAAAAAACAGCATTGTAAACGGGCGTAGGATCCTTTGGCCTCTCGAAAGCGTACCAAAGTACGGATCCTCTATGGAATAACCGAATGCCCCTTCGGGAAGCTCGAACCCTCCACCGAATGCGTCTCCAAAGTTGACGTAACTGGTATCAAAAAACATATTTCCTTGAAGCCGTGTGTAGTTATCCAGAGTTGCCCAAAGAAAAGGAAACGGAATATTGACAATGTTAACGCCGACGGAAACCAGGGAGTTAAGAGGATATTCGATACCCAGAGTTATGTCATACCCCAAATTGCGCGCCACCATACCAAGAGGATCTTGCATTATGTCTTCCATCGTATTGCCATTGCTGTTCCCGAGTAATCCTTCCAGGCTAAACGGGGAAAAAACACGCACGTCGTAGGATACCTCAAAGCGCTGCCCCAAACCTCCACCCTCGTGGCTAGGCCCAAAGCTATAGGAAAAACCAGGCCTTACGTAAACCAGCGGCAAATAAGCCGCCGGCCTTACACTTATCCTAAAGCCCCTAGTGTGAAAAAAAACCGGAATGCCGATATCGACGAAAACCGCACCCCCTGCACCGAAAAGTTCGCCCGTTGTTTCATGGAAGCCCAGCACGGCTTCCGGGATAAGCAGATTCCCCGTTGCCGTAACGTGGGCGATATCAAGACCAAAACCCCATTCGTCCCTCATGTTAATGTTTAGAGAAAAAGGGGCGGCGTCAAAGCCAAAGTTAAGCCTAAAGCCTCTAAAAAGATCATCGATGTTGATGGAAACCTGATCCCTGTAATAAAGGCTGGGGTTATTCTGGAAGTCGGCGAAACTATCCGCAGCGATTAGGTTTCTCAGAATGCGGAAGGGGTTCAGAAAAAAATCGCTGTAGGAAATAAAGCTGTTGGAGGCGTGAACGCCCATTTGCATACTAAGTTCAACCCTTCGGTTGTTGAAGGAAAACCTTTCCCTGGCAGGGGGAAGGATCCTTGTGTCCCCTTCGATTTCCCACATCCCATATCCCATAACTACGGCGGCATCGTCGTCCCAGGCCCAAACAAACAGGCCGTGGAAAAAAAAGCAAACCAGCAGGAAAAATTTTCCCATTACTTTGTTACTCATTGGCCTCCTTCCCTATTATTCATGTTCAGGATATAACTGCCGCTTGCAGCTATGGAAATTCTGGTTGGCAGAAAGTCCGTGGGTATTCGCATCGTTGTTTCCATGGGATAGGCGATTCTGACATTGGGGGTGATAAGCCTTCTGTTGATGATGTCCAAATCCGTTCCCCTAATTGTCACTTCCAGGTTGTCACCTTTCCCGTCATTCAGGGGCATACCGTTTACGCCTAGCAGTATGTTTTCCGCGCCCACTATGTCGGGATCTCCACCGTCAAGATGCAGTACCGCCCCTTGGAAAATGGAGTAGCCAAAATCCAGCCTAACCTTTAGCGAATTTATGTTTATGTCGCCGCCGAAAAGCGGTTCGTCAAGGCTGGTTCTGCCAAAAAGGTCGCTCCGGCCTTCAAACAAGGGCAGATTGAAATACGCACCTGCCATTATCTCGAAGTCCAGGGGTATTTTCGCTATGACCATGGCCCTAATCGCACTATCGTCGTCGGTATCTACGTCGAACATATCAGGGTAAACGGTAAATCGTCTCTGCAGTTCTATGTTGTAAATAAAGCGTAGGTATTCCGGCATATCGGCGATTATGCTGGCAAGGTCCCCGGTAATCTGAAGCCCACCAGGTGGAAGCGCATCAAAGGAAAAGTCAGGCGAGGTTAACTGGGGGAAGGTGGCGATATCGGTATCTGTAATCGATTGGTTTTCTACCAAGGGGACAAAGTTCCTTTCCCAATTGTCAGGCTCATCGTCATCGGGATTTGCAGGATTTCTGTTCCTTGATTCCGCCTGTATATTAAGCGTTGGGGACAGTTGGCCTATAAGCCCACCTGGGCCGTCCACGTACACCACGACCGAAATGCTGTCTCTGGCAAAGGTAAAGCCCCTCATGAAATCGCCCAACGTGCCACGTAGATTAATCGCATTCTCGTGTTCGGGGTATCCCCCATCAAGAATGGCCATGCCATTCGCATACTCGTCCATTAGCCCGTGCAGATCGATTTCCGCCCGTGCCCAACTGAAATCGATGTCTATCGTGGCGGACAGGTCCAACCCGGTTTCGCCGTCAGGGTTCAGTACGAGCGGACCAAGTTCCAGGTATCCGACATCCTTTATTGTTCCGTCGATAACCGGCATTATGGCAATATCCACCCCCAAATTTGGGGATCTCGCAAGATCCAGGGTAATCGGCTTGCTGATAATATAATTTAGGCCTTCCCTCAGAATCACGTACTCGCCCAGGAAGCCAAGTTCCGGACACTTTACCGTTAGTGCTATATTTCCGGCTAGCGCAACATCGAGTTCGGTAAAATTAATCGACAACTTTACTTCCTCGAAATCAATGCTGTAAATAAACTTTGTGATATCCGTACCGTCGCCCATGTCCATAAAGTCTATTTCAATTTCAGGGAGTGGGACAAGATCCTCGTCCATCATCCAGCGAATCACGGACAGTTCTTCGATGTCCATCTGCATTTCGATAATGATGGGCAGTGTTTTATCACGCAAATCATTTCCAAAAAGTTGAAAGGAAATACCATTTGGCCCTGACCTTACATCCAGAAAGCTGTTGAGGCGGTCAACCTCTATGGGGTTTCCGTTTATTCTTTCCCCTGCAAGGTCAAAGGGTTCTTCATCGACTTCCCATGGCGACTTGCGCACACCTTCAAAGGCGGTAGCATCAAACATAACCGGGGCTTGGGCTATGGTGACTGTGTTGACTATTTGCAATCCTTCCCCATACGTTTCGTTGTTTCCAACACGAGGCGGTGGACTTGCCCTCATACTAAGCGTTCCCATGCTAATTTCAGCGTTTAGAAATCCTTGGGTGGCATCCATCATGATATTGCCAAGAATCTCTTCGGGTAACGGATGTCTCATTTCGCCAATTCGCAAGCCTGCGGCACCTCGCAAAGTGATGTTTCTTACCTGCGGATGTATAACCAGATCAAGCGAAACCGGACCAGTGGAAGTGCCAGTATATGCAACCTCGATACCGTCAAATCTAAACTGGGGTGGATCCCCTATGTCTATCGTTGCCCCGGAAAGGTCTATAATTGCTATGGTGGAAAAATTGTTTGCACTGTTCAAAGTCGCATTTTGGGAGGTAGGTAAACCCAAGGGTGTATTGTTAGTCGTGCCCACCATTTGTATGCCTATCAACGTAACATTTAGGCCATCCAGAAGAGTGCCGCTTATTGGATCCAATCTAAGGCTTAACTCTATTTTGTTGCCGAATCCGTCGGGATCAGAAACGGTTACGGAATCAAAATTGGCCTCGCCCTCCTCTGTAAAGGCAAAAAAACTTGGCATGTTTTGCATATCGGGGGGCAAAGCTATCGTTGCACTTGGCACTCCAAGCATCAGTGGAAACGGAACCGTTGTTACTGGCATGGAATAACTGTTGAGCAAGTTTTCCATGCTTTCGAAAAATTCACCCATTCCAAAATAAAACGTTGTCGGTTCCACCGTGTCCCAGGCTATCTGTGGCACCATTATGGCGGTGTCTATGGGGTCTATTGCGGACTGCCCATAGTCATCCAACTGGCCTGTTATACCGCCCAGGTAATCGCCGGGGTTAAACGAGGGCAACAGATCCATTTCGTAAGCGACAAGAAAAGCAAGTACGCCTTCATTATCTATCATGTCATAATGCATACCAGCGAAGGATTCCTGAAACCTGGCTCTAAGTATTTCGGCAAGGTTTAATTCGGCCCTTAGTGGGACACCCAGCTCAAAGTCGTCGGTTCTTATCTCTACTGATGGGGGTAGCCTACAGGAGTACATCAAGAGAATTGCAAGTGCCACACTCGCAAAAAAAGCGTATTTTTTCTTCATAAAACAACGCCCCCTGATCTAAGGGCACTTCTTCACCACCATAGTCAAGAAGAGGCGCCCCTTACAATATAAGCAGGCAAACGATGAGATTCAAGTTTTACTGCCTACTATTCCTCCACAGAGTTTGTTTCCACGGGAGTGTATGGCGTTCTGGTATGCATCTCTGCACGGGGCGTTCTAATCATTTCGTTGGTATACCTTATCGCCACAGCCGTTGCCCCCCGTATCCGAATTCCAAACAGATCCGTCGTGCCAATACGAACATTGATAATGTCATGTGCGCCCAGTTTAAGAGCCTGGCTCATCAGATCGGCAAGCAATGTCGCACGTCTTCCATTTGTCACAACCACCGTACCGACGACGACATATTCGCTGCTGGGACGGAATGTGTATTCCGACCAGCCACCTCTGGTAACGGAAGGATCCGTGGCACAACCCGTCATTGAAAACCCGATTAACATAACCGCAACGATAGTCACACAGAGTTTGAGTTTGTTCTTCATAGAAAACTCCTCTTGCATCCACCATGCCGGCGGACAACCGTATAGATACTACCTTAAAACTTAGAGCATTGTGCATGGACATCTGGAATGTCAAGGGTTGCCTTGCATGATTCACGATAAGTACACAAGATCCGAAAAAAGATCCCAGGAACCCAGTCGATAGGTATGTCCCTATCAGGCCTGCTCGATAAGCGTTACCCTGGTAGCACGGTAGACGGGCCTGTCCTCCCGTTTGCTGCGTTCCTCGTCCTCTTCAATCATGTAGCTAACCTTCATGCCGACTTTAAGATCGGCAATATCGCAATTGGCCAGCCTACTGTAGTGGAAGAAGATGTTGTTTTTTACCTCGTCCTTGATAAAGCCAAAACCGGTGGGATTTACGTTGAAAATAGTGGAAACAAATTCCTCCGTGCCTTCCTCCAGCTTTTCGGGCAAGGCTGCGGGGCTAGAGCCAGAATCCTGAACCCGCTCTTTTACGAACAAGCTTTCCACGTATTCGTTGCCGCTCTGGTTGATTCTCTGGCTCATCTGCACGGGAAAGAAAACCTCGGAAAGAAGCTGCCGGGAAGTTTTGGTCTCCACAATGTCGCCATGCTCGTTATGATAGGAAAAATCCCAGCAAATCAGCATTACCTGGGTGCCAAGTGTGTGAAGCTTGCGAACAAGTGGGACATAATCGCCATCGCCGGCTATCAAAACAAGGATATCGAAGTGTTTGTAGATGGCGAGTTCGTAGGCTTCAAGGGCAAGCCAGACATCTATGCCTTTTTCCTGAACAAAGCTGCCGTCGCCGCCGAAACGAAGCGGCAGGTAGTGGCTTACGATGTTTTCCCGCATCAGAATGTCTTCGAAAACCCTCTCGCTTTGAACCTTTTCCCCCATGTCCCTTGCCTGCGAGCGTCCCTTGAAGTAATGGGCGTCGATTATCTGGCACTGGCGCATGTCCATGTCCGTAAGTGTCGCCACCTCGTTCCTAATAAATTCGTGCAGGCCGCTGATGCTTATCCGCGATTTCCTTTCGTGTTCGTACTTGTAGTAGTTGCTGATCTTGTAAAAATAATATCCATCGTAAAATATTCCAATTCGTAGCACATCTAGCAATTTTTTCTTCATCCCGATAACTCCGTGCAGAAGCAAGCTTGATTTTGAACTAGGGAAAACCCGACCAATTGAACGGCTTTTCCAAATACCTACGGAACCGATCACTCTCGGTTCCTTCCAAACCATTACTTAGTAAGTCTAGCACATATTGCCGGTTTGGTCTATCGCACCAGCAGTTGTCGGTTAATGCTCGAAGCACTCTGTACGAACGACAGCACCATTATTAGTAAAATGCCCCATCAGTCGGTTTTTTTAATCATGCCCTACGTTTACCAAAATTTAACCTTTGGTTTACCATGTGTTTAGCACCCCGTCTTAGCCTTAAAGCAGTAGCGTTGCCTGGGAGAAGTAATCCATGTATCATTGCTCCATGACCATAAAGAAACGCCTCTTCTTTTCAGGTATCCGCATGGCATTCATATCCCTCTGTGCATTTGTGCTTGTCGCTCGCCTTATAACCTTTCTTATTTTCGGGGCCGAACAGCCAGGCTTGGAAGACTGGAAAAATATCATAGACGCTTTCGGTCGCGATGTTCTTATAACGATATGGGTGCTTTTTCTGATACTCTCCATAATGTTTGCCAGCATAATCAACAATTTTTTTACCCTCCGCATAACGAAGAACATTACAAGACCCCTGGAACTGCTCAGCGGAGGCGTGCGGCAGATACATGCGAATAATTTTACCCATAGAATCGACTACAAAGGCAACGATGAATTCCGCCCTATCTGCGATGCCTTTAACGAACTGGCAAAGAAGTTGGAAACGTCCACCGCACAGCAAAAAAAGGACGAGGCGGCTCGAAGGGAACTTATCGCCGGTATATCCCACGATCTGCGTACCCCCCTTACGTCGATAAAGGGTTGCCTCGAAGGGATTGAAACAGGGGTTGCATCCAGCCCCGAAATGCGGGGAAAATATTTTTCGATTATTAGAAACAAAACCGCCGCACTGGAGCATATTATCGAACAGTTGTTTCTATTCTCGAAGCTGGAGATGGACGACTTCCCCCTCGATCTGCGGCGTACCGACATTACGCTTGCGGTTTCCGACATGATAGACGATTCCCTCTACGAGTATGCCGTAAAGGGTCTTACCATAAGGGTTACGGATATGCCGAAAAACACCTATGTTTTCGCCGACGTTATAATACTGCGAAATGTTATCATCAATATTCTGGAAAACAGCGTAAGGTACAAGACCAAGGAACACGGGCAAATGGAAATAAGCGGTACCGTGGAAAATGACTTTGTCCTGTTGCGCCTGACCGACGACGGCCCTGGCGTACATATGGATATGTTGCCAAAACTGTTCGACGTTTTCTATCGAACCGATCCATCCCGTAGCAGACAGGGTTCTGGTTTGGGGCTTGCAATAAGCGCAAAAATCATTGAACGTATGGGTGGCAGTATACATGCGGAACTGTCCTCCGTAGGCACCGGTCTTGTCACGGTAATCCGCCTGCCTGTGATGTCGGCGGCGGCATTGGGGGAAGCGGCGTAATGATGGAGGCAAAAGAAAGAAAAACTGTCGAAAAAGTCCTTATCATCGAAGACGACAAGGAAATTGCGGCCATTGAAAAGGACTTTCTGGAGATAAACGGGTTCGAGGTCGTCATAGAAAACAACGGCCTGGATGGACAAAAACGTGCCCTTTCCGGGGATTTTACGCTTATCCTGCTCGACCTTATGCTGCCTGGGAAAGACGGCATGGTAATATGCCGGGAGATTCGGGAAAAGGTCGATGTGCCTATACTCATGGTTACCGCCCAGAGGGAAAACTCCGACAAGGTACGGGGCCTGGGTTTCGGTGCCGACGATTACATCGTAAAACCCTTTTCGCCAACCGAGCTTGTCGCCCGAGTAAAGTCCCACATCGCCCGTTACCGACGGCTTACCCGTAACTCCGACTCGCAGAAACAGGACGAGATTGACTTTGGCTGGCTAAGGATAAACAAAGGGACGCACAGAGTTTTTGTCGATGAAATTGAAATAACGCTGACCCACAAGGAATACGAGCTGTTTTATTTTCTTGCCTCCAACCCCGAGATGGTCTTTAGCAAGGAAACGATATATGACAGGATATGGGGGGAGGATACCTACGGCGACATAAAAACCGTCGCAGTGCATATATCCCGTCTACGGGAAAAGGCGGAAAAAAATCCCTCGGAACCAACGCATATACAAACCGTTTGGGGTGCAGGGTACAGATTTATGCCGTAGAGGAGTGCCTTTCGAATTTTGGAGACGATGCGACGACCGCCGCCAACACCGTATTGCCTCAAGTAAAAATCAAACCCTAGGAGCCAATGCCTCAAGTCAAAAAATCAAACCATACGAACCGAAAAGCAAAGGTTTGAGCCCCCTTTTCCGGACGAACTCAGGGACAGGATCGGCC
>Ga0209755_10004312_pt1 | contig 16944 bp, 13 predicted proteins | sample TergutCo191P1_FD_187301 | JGI IMG/M metagenome (GOLD analysis project Ga0209755, IMG submission 187301) | Cornitermes sp. P1 segment gut microbial communities from Petit-Saut dam, French Guiana - Co191P1 (SPAdes) (version 2) | ecosystem: Host-associated > Arthropoda: Insects > Digestive system... | reverse complement strand
CCCGTCTGGTCCGTAGAATTCGTCAGGACCCTTGCAATCCTTCAGTAATTCATCCAGTATTTCTTTTGTTATCGCCATACTTCCTCCTTGGTAGTATAGCGTTTTACACAAATTTAGTTATGGGCTCGCAAGGGTAGCACGCCTTCGATTAAATATTTTTATCCTCAGAAAGGAGTGGATTGGCAGTTTACTACTAAAAAAGCGCGGATAAAACTTAAAAGACTTTATCCGCTTATCGTGTAAAGTATTAGTTGTTACATACTACTCGCACAAGGTTTGTTTTATCAAAATAATTAATTAAAACCGTTGTAACCGATCATTTCCCAAGCCTCAAAGAATGATTCTTCGTTCGTAATCTCGCATTCTATCAGCAAAGTATTATTATTGCCGTATACTTTCAATGAACCTGAATATTTAACTGTTTCTGTATATACATCATCTTCAGAAAAAAAATAACCAACATCTTTCCCTATTCTACTCCATTCACAATTCCAATCAATAATAACTTTTACACTTCCTTTTGATGTTATAACAGTAAAAGCAAATATTTCATAATATTTTTCACTTTCGGTTCTATCAACCTTACAATTATTATATGTACCGGCTGTGGTAACTGTTCTACTATTGTTATCGCTAAACTTGTATTCATAGATACTGCCCTTGACAATAGTTATACCGTCTTCTGTTTTATTATTTGAAAATTCTCCTTTTATGTTTAGATTATTACTCCAAATCCCTTTGTCACCGACAGCAAATTGAACATTTTTATAGTCCTCGGTACCCCAGTAACCTTTTATAGTTTCAAACCCGCCGGTACATGTTGTTTCATCATATATTTGACTAAAGCTTATCACTTTTACAGAGCCGTCTTTAGAAGATTTGTTACTAAAACTAGTATTTCCTTTTTCATCACTATATTCTGAGCTATATTCATCAATTACTTCATTTATCCCGTCTCTTATTATACTATCAAGACTCTGATTTTCTTTTAATTCCGCTAAAACAGCTTGCGCCGCTTCTTTTGTCACGGCAGGATTTGAACCTGAGGGAAATTCCGGTAATTGACTTACAGTTATAACACCGTTATCGCCGTTCTCTTTGTTATCACCGTCTTTTTCATCGTCCTTTCCTCCGTCATTACAAGCCGTCATTGTAAATCCAATTACCGCTATAATAGCGATAATTCCAAATAATTTGCAAAAGTTTTTCATAAAAACTCCTTATAAATATTTAACAGAACATACATTCCGTTATTTGACATTTTTGCCTCTGTACTGAAGACAGAGCTATCCCGAGAAAAAAGGTTTTGGCGGAAAATTGTGTTTTTTCTTCTATAATAGAGAGAGAGAGAGAGAGAGAGAGAGAGAGAGAGAGAGAGAGAGAGAGAGAGAGAGAATTTGAATTCATATGAGGTTTTGAACTGATATTGCTTGACTTGGCTGTTATTTTTAACATTATGTTAATTATAAGAAAAGATGGATAATCTGTCAAGAATTTATTTTATATTTTGTAATTATTTCTTCGCCGCCGCTTTGGCATCAACGGAATTAAGAATCTGCTGCAATCTTTCCTTCTCAATTAAATCAATTAAACGGGCTTCTGTGTAGCGCTTTGCCTCTTCCGTGTAATTGCCGACAGTAAGACAGATACCTTTCCCCGCTTTTACTTCTTTCAGGTGCGAACCAAAGTCTCTTACTACAAGCTCCCCTATCGCTCCCTGAGTTCTGATAAAACGGAACATGATTAAATCCTGCCACTTGAAAGTATCAACTTCTGCAAGTATATCAGCCCAATCATTTTTTGTAACAGAGATATTGGTAATTTTTACTTTTGCTTTCGGATAATATGTCATTACAATTTTACGGCAAAGAGCGATAAAATCTGCGGAAGAAGCCATCAGGAATATTTGCAGATTGCGGTTTGCGTTTAACTCAATATATTTACCTAATAAAATATTTACATCTTTGTAAGAAGGATTTTCAGCTTGTATTTGTTTTAAGTAAGGAATCGCTCTGCCGATTTCATTTATTTTAATAAGAGTCGTTGCAAGTTTATACCTGAGTTCGGCAAGTATATCAACTTTGATATTCTGATGTCTAAGCCCGATTTCAAAATCTTGAATTGCGGCATCATACTGCCTTGTATCAAGATGGATCGTTCCCGCGATAAGGCAGGAATTAGGTCCCATTACAGGATCAGCACGAAGATGATTAAATACACGTAAAGCTTGTTCAACCTGATTCGCTTCATGATAACATTCAGCAAGAGTGTAAAGCGATTCTTTGTCATCAGGTGCAAGGTCTATCGCTTTACGGATAAAGTTCATCGCTTCCTTTGGTTTTTTCAACCTGAAAAGCGCATGACCTAAACATCTTAAAACCGCGGGGTTATCAGGCTGTTGTATACGTGCCTGACTTAAAAGTTGTACAGCTTTCTCATAATTTTTTCTGTCAAACTCAAGAAGACCAAGTTCAAAATTAACTTCAAAATTGTCCTGCCGGAAAGATCTTGCAACAGAAAATGCTTTATAAGCTTGATCCAACATATTAAGCTTTCGTGCGGAAATACCGGAACGTAAAAATACTTCAAATTTATCAATACCCGCAACCGGAGTTGCAGAAATAATATCTGCGAGGGTTTCATAGGCTTTCATTGCTTTATCCCAATTTTGCTCATCAAATTGCGCGGTTGCTAATGTAAAAAGAGCTTCGGGATCATTGGGATTCTGGGCAAGACGTTTGTTTGCTTCTCTTATTGCAGCTTCTCGATCTTTAGAAAGCTTGGCTGCTCCTAAACCCATACCTTTTGTACGGTTCATAATAAACAAAAAAATAGAGACAATTAAAATAAGGGCGACTACACCAATTAATATAGAAGTCATATCTTCTATTATCGGATATTTTTATGATTTTTTATACTGGTTTTGCCGAGAATTTAAGTAAGTGACTGGAATTTTACTCTTATGACACTTGAAATGGTATTGACAGAAGGTAAATTCGGCGCATAAACTTAATTATAGGCTGTTTTTTATTAAATTGATTGACAAAAGTCAATCCGGCCGGAAAAAAGGAGCGGATCTAATGGCATCAAATATTGGTATCAAGATCGCCAACGGTGATTTCTACCCCATCGTGGAAGAAAATTCTTCAATCAGAAAGAGATTGATTCTTACCACAGTACATGATAACCAACCTAGCGTTCAAATTGACCTTTACAGAAGTTCGACCGGCACCATGAAAGACGCTCAATATATCGGCAGTTTAGTTGTTGAAAATATCAAACCCAAACCGCAAAAAGAACCTTCTATCGAAATGGTGATTTCATCAAACTCAGAAGGTGAAATAGTAGCAGATGCTATTGACCTTGATACAAACGCGGGAGGCGAACATTACGTACTGACAGTTTCTTTAAAATCGCTTGATGAAACATCTCGTGAGGTGGAACTCCCGGACTTTGAACTGGAATCAAACGAAGAACCCCCTTCAGGTCTTTATAATGCCGCTGAAAAAATCAGAAACAAACAATCAAAACGTATCCCCTTATGGATTTTTATTCTTATCGGTCTTTTGCTTATCCTGGGGCTTCTTGCAGCATGGATATTCTTCTTTGGAGGTATGGATCGTATCCGCCCGTATTTTGAAAAAACTACGTCAACACGTCAAGAATCTGTAATACAATCTGAACCGGTCAGGCAACCGGAACCCGAACCAATCAGGCAAACTGAACCTGTAAGACAAGCAGAACCGGAACCGGTAAAACAACCTGAGCCTGTCAGGCAGCCGGAACCGGTCAGACAGCCTGAAGTAACTCAACCTGTAGTAACTGTTCCTGTTATACAAGCGCCTGCAACACCGCCGCAACCGAGACAACAAACACGATTACGCAATCCGCCTGTCGCATCATATAATGTACCTTCAGTCATTCCAAGAGAAGGTGTAAATTATCGAATTCGATGGGGTGATACTTTATGGGATATTTCTGAAGCATTCTACCGCGATCCCTGGCAATATCCAAGAATCGCGCGGAATAATAATATAAGAAACCCTAATTACATTATTTCAGGCAGAATAATCCGTATTCCGCCAAGAAACTAGCTTCTTTGAGGAATAACATTATACAACAAATTAATTTTAAACAGCGGATCAGAATGATTCGCTGTTTTTTATCATTATTTATTTTTTTATTTATTACAGCCGGTTGTGTATCACCGCAAATAAATTCTCAAAATGATTTTTATTTAGGTTTACTGGATTCTGATAATAAATCAAAAATAAATCATTTTGAAAAAGCTCTTTCAAGCACCAATGAATATGTCAGAAAAGCGGCGGCTGAAGAACTTGCGTTTTTAATGTCGCAGGGAAGCGAACTATCAACTGCAACAGAAACACGAATCCGCAAAGAGTTGGTAAGCATCAACAGAGGTGTTTGGTCTGCTGTTTTTAATACTTTAACTGATTTAAATAAAGAGAAAGCCTTATCATTTTTTTTAACCAATGAACAAAGCGGGACATCTTTCAATGAGGCAAGACAGTATTTATTAAAGGAATGTGAAAAACAAAAAATTGTTTTTTCAGAAATTGAGATTGCCGCTATCGAAGGACGGTATTCCGCAACGCGTTCACGGTATAACGAAGCTTTGGTATTTTTTCGTATTTTTCAGGAAGAAAACAAGTGGACGGCTCAAATACCGGAATTATTTATTAACTATCCCGATTTAATAAACGATTTGGGGAGAACATTTCAATACACACAATCAGGCAACGAAGGATTAATTCTTTTTTCACAATGGGAAGCAAACCTGTTAAATGAAAATAATACCGCGGATGATTTACTTGATGAGCTTCGCTACAGACTCGTTTTTTACATGGCGCGGATTTCAAGCCGTATGGAACAATATCCGCAAGCGATTGGACTTTATGAAAAAGCTCTTCCACTTACAAGCTCAGGTGTTCAAAAAGATGCTTGTATTTGGTATATATTAGACTTGTCTATAGGATCGGCTAATAATTTTATAAATTACTTGGAAAAATACGCTCCGCTTTGGCACAGAAAAAGTTTTTTTAATGATCTTATGGAAAGGTTTTTACAAAGGCTTATCACCGCAAATGCATGGAGAAATGTTATACGCACATTCGCGGTATTAAAAGATCATGGTGACGATGAAGTAAAAGCGGCATTTGCCTGGATAATAGCCCGAATAATCGAAGAAGGGTATCTTAGCGCTGAAGAAAAGCGTCTTGCGGGAGCCGCTGTAAATACGGATACTGCGGATATAATAACTTATATTCGCATTGCATATAACGCAAGTTCAAAAATAAGTATCCCTTCGCTTTATTACCGCTCGCTCAGCGCGGCTGTTCTTGAAATGCCCTTGCTGGATACACAAGAAAATAACGAACAGAAAACAGAGGAAACTCAAATTTCCGATGCGTTGCAATTTTTGCTGGATTTTTTCAATAACAACGCGGATAATTTCGCGCTCCCTTACATAAGATCGATGGAAAGCGGATTATCACCTGATGAATTACGCTCTGTTGCAGAGGTTTTTTATAACAAAGAGATGTATTCTCAATCTCTGCGTCTTGTTTCCCTTTACATTAACAAAGAAGCTTATAAAAGAGAAAGGCGCGACTTTGAATTAATGTACCCGCGTCCTTATCTGGAATTGGTAGAAAAATACGCTTATGAATTCGGTATCGCGCCTTCCCTACTCTTCGCTCTTATCCGCACCGAGAGCGCCTTTCAACATGCGGTAATTTCACGTGCAGGAGCGGTAGGTTTAACGCAGCTTATGCCGGAGACAGCGAAAGAAACAGCGACTAATATCCGCCGTTCAGGAGGTCCTGATTATACAGTAAATCTTGATTTAAGCGACCCTGAACTAAATATCCACATCGGCGCATATTACTACAATTTTTTAATGAGCCGCTTTAATAATACATTATTATCGTTAATGTCGTATAACGGCGGAATGACCCGCATACGCCGCCTTAATAACGCCAGCAAACTTCCTCCCGATCTTTTTATGCATACCGTATCAATTTTAGAAACAAGAGATTATGGAAAAAGAGTAAGCGGAGTAGCGGCGGTGTATCAGGAATTATACTATTAATAACTGAAAAATCTGTATGATTTTCAACGGCAAGAGCTGATTGGTGGGCGATACTGGACTTGAACCAGTGACTCCTACCGTGTGAAGGTAGTACTCTCGCCGCTGAGTTAATCGCCCGCCAATCAACCTTGCCGCTTAGAGTTCAGCTTGCCGTATCGTCAGCTACATCAGAGGGTGAGAAATTAATATTCTTTACAAACTCGCAGGATTCTTTTGCGCCGATTTCCCTGTTCATACCCGCATCTTCCAATTCGACAGATAAAGGCCCTTTATAATTGATGGCGTTAAGTTCACGGATAAAGTTTTCAAAATCGACATCGCCGTGACCCAGTGAACGGAAATTCCATCCGCGCCTTACATCGCCGAAGGGAAGTAATGAACCAAGTATCCCCGATTTACCGTCTAAGGTTACCGCTGTATCTTTCATGTGAACATGAATAATTTTTGAAGAAAATTCCCTAATAAAAATATTAGGGTTAACTCCCTGCCAAATTAAATGAGATGGATCTAAATTAAACCCGAGTGTTTTTCTGCTTTTAAATTCTTTTAAAAGGCGTTCTGCAGAATAGAAATCAAAAGCAATCCCTGTGGGTTGGACTTCCAATGCAAACTTTATCCCGTTCTTGTCAAAATCGTCAAAAATCGGAGACCACAAAGCGATGATTTTTTTAAAAGCGTCATCGATTAATTGCTCGGAAGTTTGGGGGAAACTGTACCAATACGGCCAGATAGGGCTTCCCATTAAGCCTGTTACAATTTTAACTCCGAGATTTTTTGCGGCGGCGGCGGCGTATTTCATTTGCTGGACAGCCCATTTACGGATTTCTTCCGGCTTGCCTGCAAGATTTGAAGGCGCAAACGCATCCAAACGGGAATCGTAAATATCACCGACACATTGCCCAATTAAATGCGTACCGATAGCCAATAATTTAAGGCCGTTATTTTTTAAAACATTTTTCCGTTCTTCCGCGTAAGCTGTGTCAGTTGCAGCCAGTTTTAAATCAAGATGATCGCCCCATGCGGCAATTTCAATCCCGTCATATCCAAAGGATTTGGCTTTTTCACAAAATTTCTCAAAAGGCATATCAGCCCATTGCCCTGAAAATAAAGTTACCGGTCTTGACATTAATTCCTCCATTAAATCTGCGCCCTTATTCGGGCTGCGGCAATATTATATCTAAATTTTAATAAAAATTCTTAATTTTTTCAAATTCTTAATGAAAATTTACCTAAAATCTACAAGAATTTATATGCTGAAGTTGAATAATAGTATAATAAATAATAAATTTCAAGCTTTTAACGGTATTTTTTAATTAAAATTTATAATATTACTAGAAAAACTTACCGTTTTTTGATAAAGAAAGTATATGAATAATTCATTATTTCCTTTAAGTATCTTGGTAATTATTATACTTGTTCTCTCGTGCTTTTTTTTCACAAGCTGTTATACCCTTAAACAGGGCTTTACTTATCTTGGATATTTGGGAAAATCCATCCCTCTTGAAAAATCCGATGATGAAAACTTTATTCGCCTTGTCGCGGAAATCCGCGCTTTTGCAATAGAAGAGTTGGGGCTTACAAACAGCAAGAACTATACACGTTTCGTCCGGCTTGACCGCAACTTCCTGGCTTCTGTTGTTTCCGCTTCCGCCAAAGATTCATTTAAAAGGCATGAGTGGAATTACCCCATTGTGGGCAGGATGCCTTACAAGGGTTTTTTTGATGTCAAAGACGCGCAAAAAGAAAGATCGAAACTGGAAAAAAAAGACCTTGATGTTTGGATAAGAGGCGTAGACGCCTTCAGTACGCTTGGCTGGTTTAAAGACCCGCTCTTTTCATATATGCGCGATTATCCCCCTTCAAGGCTTGCAGACCTTATCATTCATGAACTTGTACACGCCACGGTTTTTATAAAAGGTCATGTAAACTTTAATGAAGAGCTGGCTCAATTTATTGGGAGCGAAGGCGCATTGTTATTTATGGAAAAAAAATACGGGGTGGATTCTGATGAATATCAGGAAATGTTCAAGCAAGAAAAAAACGGAAATAATTATGTGGCTTTCATTCAGGAATTAATTGCAGAATTAGAAACGCTTTATTCAGGTGATCTTAGCAGAGATGAAATACTCCTAAAAAAAGAAGAGATAATCTTAAATGCAAAATTGCGTTTTAACGAAGAATATAATAAACTTTTTTCAAACGAAAATTACAGGGGCTTTTTACAAATACCCATAAATAATGCTTATCTTGAATTATTCAGGCTTTATCATACTGAAGATAATTTCTTGGAAGATCTTTATAAGCGTACAGGGCGAAACCTCCCTGCTTTTATCGCCGCGGCAAAAACAATAACAAAAAAAGGCAATCCGAGAGAACAACTGCAAAACGCGATTAATAATTAACCATGTAAATCAACTAAAGAAGGTGTGCTTGTGCCGAAGGATGAACGCTTGGTGCTTGAAACATAAGGGTTGTTCCGCAAAGCGGTAATTTCCGAGCGTAGTTCCATCATGCGTATAGATAATAGTTCTTTATTTTTTGTGGAGCGGACAACAGCTTCGTTTTTTAATTTTTCAAGAGACGCTTTTAAACCCGGCACTTCGTCTGTGCCTTTGTCCGCTTCAAAGGGGATTCTTTGATTTGAAAGTGAATAGTACATTTCTTCAAGAGGGTCTATAACTTTTTGAATTGAGAAAATATCTGCAACTATTTTTTCTTCAATTTCTACATAAGATAAAAGATCATCGGCGCTGCCTGATTCGATTACATCTTGTTGTTTATCAAGTAATTCAAGATAAGAACGGAATCTGTCTCTTTGCTGTGTAAGCAAAGTTTTAAAACGTTTTAAAACTGCCACTCTTTGGGAAAGTTCAGCAGAACTTATTTCACCTGTTGTTTTTTCTTTTACTAAAGCCGGCATATCCCCTCCCTTAACCTGCAATATTGATTCCTATAGCTTCCCTGTTCGGTTTATCAACAGTATTTTGGCTGATAGCGTTCCATGTATTTCTCAATTCAATAATTAATTTCTTTACTGTTAACATTTTCTCTATATCCTGAGCGATATTCGCATCCACAAGTTCCCTGTTAAACCATGTATAAAGTGAAAAAAGTTGCTGCGCGATTTCGCCGCCCTGATCAAAATCCAGAGAAATCATCAATTCGGTAATAATATCTTCGGTTTTCATAATTGCTTTACCGATTAATTCGATTTTACCAGGGTCTTTTTTTTCTTTGACAGCTCCCAGCATTTCTATAGCTGTTGTCAATTGCTTTACTGCTTCATCATAAAGCATGACGATAAGCTGTCCCGGCCCTGCCGTTTTAATCTTTGTTTCTTTATATGTTATCGATGCATCTTTATACGCCAAAATAAACCTCTCCTAACATTATCGGTTAAGTATTGATTTTCTTTACCATTCTATCTTGTTTTTAATTGTTCTTAAATTAAGCCAAAAGCCCTGCAATTGCAGGAAATGAGATAAAATTACCGATAGCTCCGCCTAAAGATGACAGGAAAAAGACCAATAAGGCTTTTGTTATCCTGTTGCGGTATACGCCTTTTAGGCTGGTAGCGTCATCCGTTATGTTCTGGACATCGGAAACACGTGGTTTACGGAAAGTGATTTGGACCAGCCCCGAAAACAAACCCACTCCTATAAGCGGGTTTAAGGTCGCTATAGGCGCACCCAAGAAAGAGACAAGAATTGCAAGCGGATGGGCAAGGGCGATAAGGGCGCCGATAGCGGCAAGAGAGCCGTTCCATAAAACCCACCGTAAGATCATGGTTAAGCCTACATCCGTACCTTTACCGATAAAACCGACAGCGATAAGAGCGATAATCGCCGCAGGTATAATCAAACCTGCAAACTTGGAAAGAAATTTCTTTGGAGGGATAATATCCAATTTGCTGATATCAGTGTCTGGCGCTTCGCTTGAATCAAATTTATTAAGATGATTGATTATCCCCTGTGTATGTCCTGCTCCGATAACAGCGGCTATTTTAACAGGCATATCGTTTTTTGTTGATAACCAAATTTTAGACGCAAGATATTGATCTCTTTCATCTATTAAAACTTCTTTAACAGCAGGTAAGTAGGCGGCAAGTTCGCTCATCATTCCGTCAAGTTCGTTTTTGTTTTTTAAATCTTCTATTTCTTTTTCATCCAGCTTTTCATTTGAAAAAGCGGAAGCCAAAAGCGAAGCGAGCAATTTCATTTTGCTCCAAAAACCGCATTTAGCCCATGCGCGCCGTAATGTCGTGTTCACCTCTCGGTCGCAAAAACTGAAAGGGATACCCATCTCCTGCGCGGTTTCAACAGCGGTCTTCATTTCTTCGCCGGGTTTTACACCCAAAGAGCTTCCGAGCCGTCTTTGAAAACTTGCAAGCACAAGGTTTACGATCAGCAGAAAACCTTTCCCTTCTTTAAAAACTTTAGATAAATCAAGTTTCGCCCAGGTATCATTCTGTGTAATCGAATTATAACGCGCTTGATCCAGCTCCACGCAAACCATATCCGGTTTTTCTTCGCGGATTATTATTTGCACTTCATCTATACTTTCCCTCGAAACATGGGCTGTCCCTATTAATTTAATTTCCCTGTTTTTTAGATTGATTGTAGTAATATTATCGCTCACCGTTCACTCCTTAAATTAATACCTCTCTCTGTTAATATCATTTCATTTAAACGCCATTCTAAAGTACCTGCTGCATTAATTTCTTGAACCATCAGATAATATCTTTCCGCCAAGGTCTTGATTCCCCTAATATCATAATAAGATGCAAGAAAAAAAAGCATTTGAGATTTCGTATACATATTTTTTTCATTTTCTACTTTTACAGCGACATTTTCATCCCCTCTTAAATCATGGAAAAGCCTTAACATTGCCTGCGCAAGCGAATCTGCGGGGGCTGTTCGTAAAACCTGCGCTAAAAATTGTCTTGGGTCTGTCTGCCTTCCTGCACGCATCCAGTTTACAGCGGCTAACAGCGCGTAATTAAATTCCCTGGGAGCTTGTTTATACGCTTCCAGAAAAGAATCTCTTGCCAAAGCCCATTGTTTATTTCTCATTCTAAGAACGCCGAGCGCTTCAAATGCAAAATAATAATCGGGTTTTAACTTTGCAAGGATAGTGTAATCCCTTTCAGCGCCGGCATAATCGCCGAATTCATCTTTGATAGCGGCGCTGTAAACATAAGCCATAAAAATATTAGGTTCTATACTGATAGCGCGGTTAAATTTTTCAAGGGCAGCTTCTTTACGGTTTATTTCCATAAGAAGCTGTCCGTAATCTACAAGTATCCAATAATTATCAGGTTCAAATTTTAAAGCTTCGTTGAAATCATCGTTTGCGTCAGCGTATAATCCTGCGCCTTTATAAAGCCTTGCTCTTTCCTGCAGGGGTCTTGCCCAATCCGGGTACAAAGCGATAGCTCTGTTTAAAAGCCTTTCCGCATTTCTGGATTCCCTGTTATAACGATGAACAGATGCACGCCCCACCAGAGCTTCCCCGTTATCAGGATCGGCGGCTAAGGCCCTGTCAAAATAACTTGCGGCGACTCTAAGGTTCTGGTTTCTTAAATTAATATTAGCCAAATCATTAAGCGCTCTTGTATGTTTACCGTCAATGCCTATTACCCTCTCAAGAAACTGCCTTCTATCCCGATCTTTATTTTCTATCGCGGCGGCGTCGGCGAGTATCATTAAAGCGTCGGTATTATTACTTTCTGCGGAGAGGACGGCATTCGCTATCCGTTTCGCGTCAGCCGTTTTGCCTGTGGTATTTAAAATAGATGCATGCATTATCCTTATTTCTGTGTTTTCTGCATATTCAGACGGAAGATTTTTAAATAACTCTAAAGCCGATGCGAAGTCCCTGCGTGACAGAAGCATAGAAATTTCGGTTAAAACTGCTTCTAAATTATCAGCCTGAGAAAAAATAGCGGGAGAAAGATAAAAAATCATCAAAAAAAATAAAACTCTAAGCCTCTTTAGAGAGGCTTGTTGTTTCAACAGGCTTCCAATAGATTTAATATTCATGCTAATATATACTATACAATTATTATCAAACAAACAAGTTACAGCGGACTTCGTATGAGCATAATTTTTGTTTGTTTATGAGGTTAAATAGTCAATGAGAAAACCGTTAGCGTCACGTATACTGGGTCTTGTCGCAATTTATAGTATCGTTTTTTGTTTTATAGTAATCTTACAATTTTCCAATAAAGGCAACTTTTCTTTGAACGTAGGATCAATCAACATAAAAGGCCGTTATCTTCATGAAGTAAATAATCAAGAAGCGGAAATTATACCGATAACAGGCGGGGTAAGGCTTTTTTACGGTGGTTTGGAATTTAATTTAAAGGAAGAGCGCGGAAAAGGTTTAACTTTGACAAGCGCGGAAAACGTAATATCGGTTAACCCGGAATTTATGACTGTCACCGATACTTCAACGCGCTTTATATTTCCAAACGGGACATCAATAACATTCAGCTCTTTTGATTCGGAAAGAGGGCATGAATTGCAAATTAATGCGGAATTTTCAGATAACACATCGGAAATAATTATACCGGTTATACCGCGCCGTTCTTCTTTGGTTAGGGATAACGGGCAGGTTGGGATTTTATTCAGCGGCAATCGTTATTTCTTTACAAATTATAGTATAGAGATAGAAGAAGAAAAAATAATATTATCAAAAGATATTTCTTTTGTTTCATACCGTGCAAGAAGCAAACAAACAGTGTTTGACCCTTCAAATTTTATATTAGAGCAATCGCAAGATTATGCAGCGGTTGTAAGAAACTGGCAAAATGCAAGTTTTACATATTGGAATCAAAACGCTTCGACTCTTCAATCTGAAGACGATGTGATCGCTTACCTTTCAGAAGCCCTTGGACGGGGAAATTTCCCGGCAATGTTAAACACAATACCAAGCTCTTTTTATAACAGTTCGAGACACAGCCACAGATCGGCGGTTTTTCTTGGCGGGATGACAAATGCATATCGTTCTTTTATTAATAATGAAAACGACAAAAGTAATATGATTACCAGACTGATAAGAGAAAGATCACTTGCCATTTTAAAAGAAGAAAAAATAATCGCTTATCTGATTACACGCGGAAACAACACGCAAGCTTATGAAATAATTGAATTGATTTCTTCTGCTGAACCTGCAATGTTAAATATTGATTATTGCGCGGGTCTATTGGAAATTTTTTCTGATGTAAGAAGTTTAAATTTAAATACAAGTAATTCAGATCCTAATTACCCGATAGGGCATTTAAAAGAACAAATTCTTAACTTGATATCAGGAAATTTACACCATGACAGTGAAGATGATATTGTATACATTTCCGCTTCTGAAGGAATAAGCAAGGAATATAATTTAAGGCTTGGAAAAGCTCTTGATTACTGGGCTCAAAATTCGTCATTTGAACAAGCGAAGGAGTGGTCTGCTATTGGAAAATCTTTGGTTCTGTCAGCGATAAAAAATGATAATTCAGGAAATCTCTATAATCATTTAAATCTTGGAAATTATTACCCCAGGGCAACCGTTCTGCTGCCGGAAACCGGTCATTGGGCATGGACTGTTTCACCATCTGTCAGAGCGTCATACATAGACGGTAATTTAAATCTTGCGTTTAACTTCCCGGTAAATGCCAGCCATTACACGATAATCCGAGGTATACGTCCTTTTTTAAAAGTTCAAATATATGGAATGGATTGGAGAACAGACAGTCAATTTGAACGCTATGATTCATCCGGTTGGGTTTATTATCCGCAGGAACAAGCTCTTGTTTTAAAAGTAAGACACAGAGCAACGACAGAGAACGTAAGAATTTTCTACCGTGTTGACGCGCCGCCGCCTGTAATCCCTTCAGAACCGGTACAGCAAACAACGGAAGGTGAAGCTGTTGAATAAACGGGCTTTAATCCTTTTAGTTTCGATAACAGCGGCGGTATTAGTAATAGTTATTCTTTGCACTATCATCTTTACTTGTAAAAACAATGAAAAAATTGATTCAGCTTTAAAAGAAGAAATATCTGAAGAAACATTATTAATTGAAATTGAAGAAGAAAATATCACATCTATTAATGAAAAGCAGGAAGAAGCCGATCCGAATACAGAGCTACGTGTATCATATCAGGCTCAGCGCCCTTTATCGTCTTTATCAAGGTTAAGCAGGCTTTCCGGATTGGGTGTAAATGTTACCGAGATTGATCCTATCAATTTTAAAAACCCTGATATAGAAGTTTTAAGGCAAATGGGTGCGGATCCTTTTTTAATTTCATATTTTACAGGCGAAAAATTATACAATAATGCGGAATACGATAAAGCGCTTACTGAATACACATTATCAATCAACCGTAATCCGCAATTCACAGAAGCATTAATATCACGCGGAAACACATGGATGAAAAAACGCGATTACACACGCGCCATAGAAGACTATACACGCGCAATCAGACTGGATAACAACAGAGCGGAATTATACAATTACCGCGGCTTTGCAAGATTCGAACGCGGAGAAATAAACCTTGCAATCGAAGATTTTTCAAGAGCGATTCTGATTAACAGAAATTATGTTGATGCTTTTATCAACCGATCCAATGCGTATTATCAATCAGGTGATTTTATAAAAGCGATTGATGATTGCGATCAAATAATCAAAATGGAACCTTCAAATGCTACTATTTGGAACAGACGCGGCAGCGCATGGTACAGAAGGGAAGATGACGACAAAGCGATAAGAGATTTTACAGAAGCGATAAGGTTAAAAAATGATTACGCTGTCGCATGGTACAACAGGGGAAATGCATGGTGCAGCAAAGGAGACCTTGATAAAGCTCTTTCAGATTTAAACAGATGTATCGCAGAAAACCCGTCTTATGCTGCCGCATACACAAGCAGAGGAAATATACTTCAACTCCTCGGCATACAGGAAAGCGCCTCAGCGGATTTTGCAACAGCGCAAAAGCTTGACAGAAACAGGTAGCTTATTTCCTCTAATTTTTCATAACAAATACTCATAAATTCTAAAAACTTCCATCATGAATATAGGGAATTATCTTGTTATAAAAAAAGGTTCCTTTATTTAAAGCGGCCTAAGGAGGAGGACTTAAACAAATTTATAAATGTTTAAGCCCTAATATTTTAGGAGGAGATTGTATGAAAAAACTGATTGCAATTTCAGTAATGCTCGCTCTAGTAGCAGGAGCGGCGTTTGCTCAGGTTAGCGGGACTGTTGAAGCAAGGCTGTTTATTGTTGACTCAACATTTAACAACAACAATGAAGTAAAAAAAGACAATAACGGCAAAGACACCAAAGATAAAGTTGATCCAAATGAAGGTGTAACACATGGAGACATTGGTGCCGCATATATCCAGTTATCCGGTACAAACGAAGAAGGGACATTAGGCGGGCTTTTCAGATTAAGAAACACAGACATTGTTCGAGGCGACGCATGGTTCCACAGAGTATTTGTATGGTGGAGACCTATCCAGCAAATGCGCATATTCTTAGGCATCGATAATGACGGTATGTTCGACACAGCGTCAATCGCAGGCTGGGCCTTCCATTCAGGCGACAACGATTATATGTTCAACCACCACTGGGACTTCTGGCGCGAAATATTCCCCGGCAACTGGGACGGCTTCGGATTAGCATTCTCGTTTTATCCGGTACAAGGTTTAAATATCAACTTAGTAATACCTACAGGCGCTTTAGGCTGGCCGCAATCAACAGCATCTCAAGTAAGAGCAAAACCAACATTGAGAGATATGTATCCTTGGGGGCTCAGGCTTCAAATGTCCTACGCCATTCCTGACATCGGAACAATCAACTTCGTTTACAATCTCGGCGACAAAGACACAGAAGCAGGCAGCAATTTTGCATACGCTGATAATCTTACTAGAAATAATAATGGAGAGCTTGTAGGCGGCAGTCATTTCGGACGCATCGGCTTGTCATTCCAGTTAACAGCAATTAACAGTATGAACCTCCTCGTCGGCGGTTCAGTAGTTATCCCTGACAAAAAACATGAAACAATAGGACTTAGAGCACATGCAGGTTTAGCTTTAACTTATGCAGGGACAGGCTGGGGAATTAAATTCCGCGCCGGTTACAGATATCAAGAAAGAAAAGAGAAAGATAAAGATACCGAAAGAAAAGTTCGACCGGATACACAATTTTTCAATTTCAACGTAATGCCTATAGTAGATGTTGGTGGCGGTCAGTTAATGATAGATTTCGGTGTTTCAATTGAACCAAACGCTAATAAAACAAATGCAATTATTATAGAAGAAGAAAAAGATAAAACTAAAAAGTCTTATACAAATACATTTGGCTGGTATTTAACCCCTGTATTCAGGCTTCCTATCCCTGGAGGGAAATTCTCCGCTGGTCTCCAAATATATCAAAATATTAAAATGGGAGGAAACATCGAATTAGCAGGAGATAAAAAATACTACTACAACGAAGATGACAAAACTTTCAGCAAACATATGACTTATAATAAAATCCACTTAAGAATCCCGATCTTACTCAGCTTCGGATTCTAGTTAGACCTTGTTCTAAATTAAAAAAGCCGTCCATATTTGGGCGGCTTTTTTTGTTGGATATGAAAATAAATTTGTAAAATTTTTCAACTTTTTTCCCGTTTCGGTCAAGCGCCACGCATATAGCCATATAAGAGCTGTCATGAAGTAAGAACTTATCCGCGGATTACACGGATTATTGGAATAAATCGCTGCTTAATCCGAGAAAATCCGCGTTAATCCGTGGACTTTTATTCTTCTTTGACACCTCTTTTCATTTTAATAATTAATAA
>Ga0209755_10004311_pt1 | contig 16945 bp, 15 predicted proteins | sample TergutCo191P1_FD_187301 | JGI IMG/M metagenome (GOLD analysis project Ga0209755, IMG submission 187301) | Cornitermes sp. P1 segment gut microbial communities from Petit-Saut dam, French Guiana - Co191P1 (SPAdes) (version 2) | ecosystem: Host-associated > Arthropoda: Insects > Digestive system... | reverse complement strand
CCTATTTGTTTTGACACTGTTGTGTCATCCTCAGGGAGCTCGTAGTTAGTACCTTGCTAAGTTACACAAGTATGTTAATGCAGTCGTTTGTTATACTGTTTAAAATTTCACATATGTCTTTCAGACATTAAAATTGTCCTATTTATAGTAAAATGGCTAAAATCATTTTGTTGTTACAGTTCTCATGGTGGCCATATATACAGTCTGTATGTTGATGCTGTCATTAGACTGGCCAGGTGTGTACTTATCAAGGTACTAACTATGAGCTCCCTGAGGATGACACAATAGTGTTGAAACATGTAGGAACAGTAAAATAATTTATCAATTAATTGTGCATTGGCTGGTCATTGTACAAAATAATAAAAGATGCACGGTACAAGTATTAAAGTAACGTCAGCATATGTTCCTTTGTAAATGTGAAAGACCGATTTTCACATCCATGCAGCACAACACAAAAAGTTATGTATATTTTCACATTTTTGTTTTTGGGTAGCAAACTGGAAGACAAAAGATTCTGTACAAATAATAGCAAACAATCCCTGAGTTCAATCTGCTCTTAATTTCTTGAATGCATTGTTTTGTTAGGGTTGTTCCCAAATATTTGAAATGCTGCTTGCTTTCAAAGGCTCTGTTATCTGTCTTTGTGCTTTGATATTGTGATGCTTCCTTTTATTTATTTATTTTTCACATTCCATAGATCCAAATTAGGTTACAATAACCTTAAGGATATAGAAAATGTTATATTGTTAAATACATCTAATATAAAGCAGCTCCTTTTCATATATATTAGTAATCATTCTTGATTGTGCTTGACATAATTTTGTGGCAAAGTATATTTCAAGTATGCAACTTTTATTATATACTATACAATTTAAAATTATTAGAGATGAGTTACGTACAGTTTCATTTATCCCTGTCCAGAAACCATGATTCTTAATTATAACTAAAGTACTCCTCCACTGTGTAAAATGAATGTAAGTTAGAAACCTTTTTAAAGCTGGTTTAAATAACTTTATCTCAATTGTGATACTTTTTATTTTTAGCAGTAGGTGGTTAAATAACTATATACCAGAGTAATAAGCTCCCTTTTGGAATACAGTCAAGTTACACACCAGAGGATGTAAATTTATATATGATCTTTTGGTAATGTTATGAATTTCTTGATTGGTTATATATAAATCTTTATTCTTTGCCACAAATAATAATACAGAAAAAGTATATTGGGATTGTAAAGGCAAAATTTCTAGTCTTGTAAACAACTGTCTGCAAGAATCCCTATTCATTGATTTTGTCATGATCCGAATTATCTGTTTTTTAAATCTTCAGGATATCAATACTATGCAGTGAGTTCCCCCAGAAAATTATACTCAAAGTTATTGTCGAATGTACATATGAATAATAAATCATTTTTAAAGTATCATCTGACATGAGAGGTGTAATAACCTTGATCGCATAGCATGCCGAACTCAGCCTTGATAATATATAATTCCATGATAACGTTTCTTCAATAGTTAGTGCTGAGAAATTTTGTGTTTGTGCTGTTAGTAATTTGGTTATTCTGCAATGTAATGTTTAAATCAAGTTTTTGACTGTTCTTTGTTTGAAATTGCAAGTATGTAGTTCTGTTAAAATTTAGAAATATCAAATTTTTCCTAAACCATTCATTAACATTAGCTAAAACTATATTGAATTTATTAGCAAAAACTATAGGACTAGGATTGGTAATTATGAGACTAGTATCATCAGCATATAACACTAATTTAGCATTTTTAGCTGTTACTGTGGGCAAATCATTTATGCATAATAAAAAAATAAAGGGCTGAGAATTGAACCTTGTGGTACTCCATGCTTCACAAGTTTCCAGTTTGAGTAGTTAACAGTATTAGTTTTATCCTTTAATGCAACTCTTTGATATCTCTCCATGAGGTAAGATTTAATTAAGGTTCCAAATATTCCTCTTATTCCATAGTGCTCTAATTTTGCCAGTAGGATTCTGTGATTAACACAGTCAAAGGCCGTACCTAAATCACAAAAAATTCCTCCAACAGTATGCTTGTTGTTCATTGCAGACAATACCTCGTGTATTAACGTAAAAGAGGCATTGTCAGTAGAAAGGCCGCTTCTGAATATCTTATGTAGGACTACATGTGCATAAATTGTTGTATAAATGGTCTCAAAAATCTTGGGAAAGGATATTAATAAAGATATTGGTCTGAAATTGGACATAATAAGTTTGTCTCAGGTTTTGAAAATTGGTACCACTGTTGAATGTTTTAATCTAGATGGTAAAGAACCCAATTCAAGAGATTTATTGAAAATGTATGTTAGTGGAGAACTAATAAAAGAAGCACTCCATTTAAGAATTTTGATTGAAATTCCATTGTATCCATGTGCATTTTTTGTCTTTAATGATTTTATAATCTTTTCTATCTCTTCAGTTGATGTGCTGAATTTAATAGTGGGATAGGGATACCTACAATTTTGAAGTATATAATGTATAGGCGCTCTATTTTTTAGTTGACTCTATCAATTTGATTTGCTCCCATTAATTTCTCTGCTATTACTAAAAGATAGTCATTAAAAGAATCTGCATTTGTGCATTGATTTTGTATTAACTTGCCATTAACATTCAGTAATGGTATTTCTTCTTTCCCTCTTTTTTCCCCCGTTTCAGATTTAACAATATTCCAAGTGGTCCTTGTTTTATTACGAGGTTAAAATCTGTTTTTTGTATTGTAATATTTTTACTTCTTTAATTATTTTCAAAAATAATTTAAAATGTAATTTATGATGTTCGTTAAGTTTTGGGTTCTTGCTATTTCTCCTACTCAGGTATACCATGTATTCTCGAATCTAATCCGCACCCTTTTTACAGTTTCAGAGGGCTAAAAAATCAGATGTGGATTAAAATGGCATGTGGATTAGATTCGTGGTCATGAGCTGGATTTTGGAAAAATGATAGAGCCGCTGTATGTGCCATAAGAACAATACAATACAATAATTTATTATTTTCTTTATTATTTATAATATTTATAATTTATTATTCATTAAACTCGCCGTCATCACTCATAACTCATAACTGTACCGTTGGCAGTTAAATGGCCACTTCACGCGCGGTGCATTAGTTGGATAACGGTTAAAACATTGGTAACATTCAATATTATTCAGTCTGTCTGTCTTGTAGACAAGGGATGGTTGAAGGAAAGGTGCAGATTAGAACCATGAACTAACTTTTTTTTCATTTAAGAAATCAGCAAAAACTAGTGTGGGTTAGATTCGAGAATATACGCTAATTCCCTTTTGTGGCTTATGGATACCTTTATAACTTTTGACATCCAAGTAGTCTTTTTTTTTAATCTGTATTTTCTTTTTAGGAAAGCTTGAGTAAAAAATCCTTAAAAATATTATGGAAGTTATTAAATATTTTATTAACATCATTGTCACCAAAAATTGTGTCCCAAATCTCATAGGTCAGTTTTGTCTTAAAGTCATTTATATTGTGCTTGTTAAAGTTTCATACAATTCCGAATTCACTTGGTTGTTTTTGCATGCTAATGTTTTCTAGCTCTATTATCTGTCCATCATGGTCAGACAAACCATTTGTAAGAGGGCATAAGGTATATATATCTTTGTGAGGTATATTAATAAATATGTTATCTATTGCTGAGATTGATCCATTTACACACCTGGTTGGAAATCACGCAGTACTAAATAAGTTGTATGTAGCAAGTAAAGCAACCAGTTGTTGTTTGTAGCAATTTTCATCAGAATAGTCTATATTTCTATTGCCGCATACTATAATTTCAATATTCGGTTTACTGAGTTGATTTAGACTAATGTCTATACCTTTTATGAAACATATGAAATTGCCAGTTGGCGATCTGTAAATGCATATTACTTTATTTTGACCACACATGTCTCTATACACTGCTCCATACAGAATTCTTGCAGATCGATATTTGTAAATGCTAGAGATTCATGTACGAAAATGCCTGTACCTCTGTGCTTTAAATTCTGTCTACAAAATTTGGCACCAAGAATATAGTGATCTATGTACAAGGTTTCTGTTTCTTGTTCTTTAAGATGGTGTTCTGTTAAACTACTACATGAGGGAGCTTAGGTAACACTGATCCTATCAGTTCGTTAATTTTATTCTTTAACCCTCATATGTTTTGATGAAATACAGTGAAAGACTAATTTGTATCAATAGGGAATGATACAGGATTTATCCTAGATTGAGAATTTTTACTACAACAAATCCGTTTGTTTTTATGTACCATCATTATTGTTTTAGTTCTAGGTAAACTGGAAGAGGTTACAGGAAACTGGTTATCTGTATTTAAAGATACTTCTACCTTAAAAAATCATTTGACATTGATTTTGGGGCTTTCTTTTTTCTAATTGATGAGCTCGTGCCTGCTATATTGAGACTGAATGTACCTGTTTTCTTATTTTCTGACTCATTATTTGATTACTTGTCCTTTTTTAGATTTGTTTCTATTTCCATAGTAGTAGTCTCTAACTCTGCTCCTTCACTGTGTTCCCTTAGGTCTTCTTTGTCCATCGTAATTGGGTCACTCTTTTTCTCATTCAGCATAACCTTAATTGCCTTCAATATTTTCTTAGTTATATGTTCTTTTCCTTTTGAGTTCATATGTAAACCATGTCTTGTGAATAGGTCCCTATTAAAATCTACTTTTATGACACATGTATTACCAAATGTTTTTGTAACTTTCTATTATACACTTTCACCTCATCATTTACACACGATTTTCTATCCAAGTCATATCTACATGGTACACTCATCACAATAACATTTGTTTGAGTATGATTTGTAACAAAGTTTTTTATCTGATGAAGCCCTTTCCCCATTTCATTTTTCCCTACATCCCGTGAGCCACCCCACACAACTACTATGTCCTTTTTGTGAGTTTGCTAGTGATTTTTGTTGATGTATTGACTATTATTTCTGTGTTTGCTCCTGGTTTCACTATCCCTTGAACTTCAAAGTTGTGTTTTGGGTTATGTTGCACCTCCTGGGTACAGTCTCTTGCATGACTGTCTCCTAGAATTATAATCTTATTATGTTTCTTGTTTGAAGTTTTCTTGTTGTAATCACCTCTACTTTTAAGTTGTTGAACTGAATGTTTTACTATCACATTTTTCATTGAGAGAAAGTAGGTCATAGTGATTGTTAATCACCAGTATTTGGTGAAGTTTGTTCTGTTGAGTAGATGATGCTTTTTTTCTCCCAGCATCTATATCAGACCATGGTATTACATTGTCTCTGTTATCTACTGTTAGGTCTTCCAGACTGTCTATCTAGACTGATATAAGATTAATTTCTTGAGAGTATCACTTCCTTCACTGAACACCTTTTTATTGAACTCAGAACTTGGTTGAGTTCTACCAAATCTCTTTGTGGGTCTTCAAGTTCTTCAGTTATTACTTTTCTTCCAGAACCCTGCTGGTTAATTTCAAAAGCTTTTTCCACACTCATGTCACCTGTACACTGAAAACAAATTTTCCTCTCTTGATCAAACTGTCCTTGCTACTCTACACCATCTTGACATCCAATGCTTCCTCAACCCCAAAACATTATCATATACTTAGTTTTCACTGCTTACACACAAAGAAGTATAAAACTTTGTTTATACAAAGCACAAAAAAATTTTATTAATCCTATAGAGTAGGCTTCTTATACAAACAGTTGAATGTGGCATAACATAAATTACACACTGGTATCTACAACTCTAGGAACTTTAAAAGGGAAATGAACTGATAACCGAAATACAAAGAGTTTGTCTCTAACACTGCAGTTTATATTATTTATTTATTTATTTATTTACATCCATATAGTTATGTAGTAACATGAGATTTGTCAATATGCAGAAAGTCATGTACACAATAAATCAGTTTATAATTATTGTGCTGTGTATCTACTTGAAATGTATTTACAGTTGCTTGATACTTTATATTTCCAGACTGCAGGCTTTGACTTTCAATATATAACCTACATTGACTTTTCTAGTGTATAGTGTAGGAAATTACTGAAATACAACAGTGTAAGATTTGTGATTCTCACAATGGTGTTACTGAAGATGCAACTTCTATGGTATGTACTTTTGTGTCACAAGGTGAGTAGTTCCAGATGTTGAAGGGTTTCAGTGCCTTCATCTTCAGGATCTGGCACTGTTTGACTTGGACAATGGAGGCACTACAGTCCTTAGAAATGCCAGAAACTACTCACCCACTGACATAGCATCACATCACATAAGATTTGAATCTTCAGATTAGAAAAATTCAAAAGATTGAAAACATAACAGCTGTGTTAATAAAAGAGAAAATTATATCAACAAAGACTAGTTAAGTTGACATGTCCAGGAGCATACAATAATGTGCTCAGATTTTTATGTGTTGCAGCACTGATACACCGTGAACAATGACTGGTGTGGAATGGTGATTTGGATATCCCTTTATCCATAATTACTTCCAGATAATTACATCCTGCAAGTTTGTTGGTGCTGAATAACTTCTGTAAGACCTTGGTTACATTCAGGCCTTTCATGTGCACTGCTTTGTTACTAGTGGCTGAAAACTTCACCTGCCCATTTGCTTCCAATAAATATCTGAATGATCAGAGCACAGCTTTGAGCTGTACTTTTGTTTTCCTCCACATACTTGTAACTAGCACGTACATTTTTAATTCATTATGTTTGCTTCTGTCTTGTAAAGTGAAGTGATGAATGAATGCTAAAACGTATGTGTCAAAAGTGTAAACTTGTGAAAATTTGTTCATGTGATGGTGGTTCAGATTCTTCAGCTACTTGGTGGATGGTAATGTTATATATTGTCCACCACGTGGAAGATTGGTAGGCTGTTAATTTATGTATGCGCTGTGTTATGGTGCTGCCATACATATTGTTATACTTGTGTCATTTTCCTTTCTACCATTGTTTTATGTATTTATTTTTATTAATTAAAATTTTGATATGGAGGTAGTTTGGTGTGTGTGCGTGTGTGCTCACGTGCGCACCAGTGCATGCAAATAATAAATAAATTCCTCCATACTTGGCACCCCATAGGTGGTATCTAATTAAAATTAGGGTAGTGCTTATGTATTTTTCTTTGTGTAATTTTGATTGCAACTGAAAAGAACACCACTGAGTTCAACATGAACAAACTGCCAGGAAAAAGCAAAGGTGAAACAAAGAATTCAAAACAATTGTCACTAGGGCAACTACTGTTTCTGGAAAGAATTTTTTGTTATGTTGTAGGCATGTGCTTGTCCTTTGCATGAACAACATTCTGTAGAACACAATTTATGGAGTTCGTGATGAAACAGAAAATGCTGTAGGGCAGTACATTGCCACTTTAATTATTGGCATGCTGAATGAAAATAAACCTAAGAAACAATGTTATAATTTAAGGAAGCTTTAAAAAACAATGCCCAAAATTTTGTTCCCTGTATTAGTGTAGGACTAAATTTTTGTATCCAGATGGCATAGCAAGAACGGAATATTAGTGGAGCTACATCTATGCTTGCTGCCAGCCATCTTCTGAGAACTTTGTACTAATTTAATACAAAACATTACTTGCTGAAGATACAGGCTCCATCAAGTCATAGAGGAAGTGTGAAGTAAGTTCCCTAATTTCCATAATAAAGGAGGAATTTATACAGGCACCTTCCAGGGTGGCAACATGCACAGAAAAGTTCATTCTGTCAAGGTAACAGTGTGGTGTGGCATAACATTTTCCATCTTCAGCAGACCACATGTCTTTGAGAACAGAAAACACTAGCAGTATGCAATGAAAGGTAAGAGGGTGTGCTCAACAACATTCTGGCTCATGAAATGCACCATTCATGCATGCAGATCTAGTGGTTCCAGCAAGAATGTTGCCACATCCCACACAGCAAGAATTTCCATGGATATGCTGAAGAATGTTTTCACAACAGTATTCATTCAGAGACAGTTAATGGCATCTGTAGTTTCTGGTCCAGATGGCCTTTGTTTTTTCTGTAGGGTACACTACAGGCTCATGTTTTTCAGTCACATCAAGCAATGCTTGTGGACAATAATACAGGAAGAGACTGTTATTTCGTAGGAAGAGCTACAATAGGCATTATTTAACCTACTGCCTCATGTATTGTTTGTGAAGGAGGTCATGTGACACAAATTGCTTTCAAGATATGGGACGTGCGCAGAATTTCTAGAGCTTTATGACTTTTGTAATTATGCCATTACTTGTGTTATCAGTTCAGTTATTATTAAAACAGCTTATGTTGGCACTTTCTGCTACGTGCTTTATTTACACACCATCTGCACCTTTTTGGCATTTTATATCAAAAAGCAGGAAGTTGCAAGAAATGTACTTGTGAAGCAGTATTCCTTGTTGAAGATGCCAATAATAAAGTGAAGAGTGCTATGGGATGAATTGCAGACAGTCTACATAAACAGTTCTGGTAACAAAGTGGGGTTACAGCAGAACACATTATAGTATCTCACACTTGCAGTGGGTATGCTGTCAAAATGCCTCAAAAGATTTATACCAGCCATGTTCCGTGTGTAAGCTTGCACCCATCTCTACAGTTGAAAGAATATTTTCCATGTATAAGATGATTCCATCTGAGAAATGATAAATATTAAGTTCAAAATCTGGAAATGATTGAGATCACTGAACCTACAGCATATTTTGGGAATGATCCATGCTGATAAATGGAAGTGGGAGTCTGATAACTACTGCTGGATTGAGTCTTCAGTTATTTCTTGTGTAGTTATTATTTGTACATAATAATGATGAAAATAATGATAATGTTTGCATTGTTGTTCTTGCAATGTCATTGCTTTTGTAAGTTTTTTGTGTGCATTATTTTATTTGGTGTAAGGGACTTTCTTTACATTCTTGTAACTTTTTTGAGTGCCTAAACATCCATTGCATACATGTCAGATCTTGTGATTTCTACCAGTTGCATTTTCTGTTTATGTTCTTTTTTGTCCAGACTGACACATCCACAGAACTGCTCATTCTTACATCAGAAGTTATGTCGGATGGTACAGAAAGGTTAAAAGAGTTCGGATATAGTAAGACATAAAACACTGGCTGCTTATTTAAGGATTGATAATGTGACAGTTATTTTAGTCCTTACAATGTAAAATTTGTTGTAGTGCATTTATGTTCATTTCAGTAGTGGCTTGCATCAGAGAGAGGCCAAAAAAGGATCGTACCAACTTCATTCTGTTGGCAGTGTTGTGACTGAAGATGGCCCACGAAAGGTATGTTACACCAAGTACTGGAGAATGGTTTTGTAAAAGAGCATTTCAACACATTTGTCTGGCATATATTTTCTTTCCTTGTCACATCAGAATATAATAGCTGAAAGTTTCAACAAGGAATAGGCTTAACAATCAGATTAAAGAAATTGCTTTATATGCATGTAAATGAAACAAATTTGGCATGAGGATTCAAACTAAATGCTGAACTCTACCACAGTACTTGCATGCTCCTTTAACAGCCATGAAAACTATGCATATTAGCAAGAATGAAGGTGTAATTTGAGACTATCAGTGCTTGTTGCTACAGAGTAAATACTCTGGGATATGAAGCTGTGGCATTTAGTTATGAGTGTTTCAGAGCAGCTTGGTGTCCATCTTCAACAAAGTTCAAGAAAAGTAATTTCTTTGGAACTCCATCTAGCATAACAACCCTCTTCAGGGCCAGAACCCAGCCTCTCCTTCCTCATTTTCTTGATTTGGCTGTCCTTCATTCCTTCATTTTGCACCTTTTTCCTGCTGTTTCATTTTGCTCTGCATTCCTCTCATGTGTTCAATACATGGTCCTGCTCACCTTACAACACCACTTCTCCTATTGAATCATTATATAACTTGCCTAAGTTGTTCGTTCTCTGTATAATGCAACCATTCTTCCATATCATTCACTGTTCTTGGACTACCCTGAAGATGGAGGTAGAAAGTTCCTCTGAACATTTTAATGGGTATTATTCTGCTTTGTACTGATAACAAGTTGTGCTACATGTCTGCTGTATGTAAGACTTTTGTAAGTTGTGTAGATATAAAAGTTGTGTTAACGTGGCACTTCCGTACTTTATCTTCAATATTCGGTCAGTTGCTAATTAACAATTGACACAGCACACTCTTTAACCTTCAAGAATCTTTGTCATATATGAATGTCTTCTATTAGCTACTGCTTAGAATGTAACAAACATGTCCATGACATGTTTGTTCCTTCCCAAGCAGTAGCTTGTGACCTACCCCTTTAAAGATGTCTAACCAAATACAGAACTGTAGTTGTTGTGGAATATCTTACAGTGCTACGCAATACATTAATGGTGGTTCACATGAGGCACAAGACTCCATAAGTGAATTGGTGGACATGTGTGATATGTAGAGATCCTTCACAAGCGTTTAATCAATGACAGTAATGTTCTCAGAATTTTCTGTCAACAAGTTTTATGAAATAATAGTGGAAATAAGGCCAATGCAGACATTAACTACTTATGTCTAATTTTGTAAAAGTGCATGTTTGTAAAACACAGATGCCATAAGATTTTATGATGAATTATTCCATGTATGTGTATGCATATGTATGTATGTGTGTGTACACACACACACATATATATGTATGTGTGTGTGTGTGTAGCAACATTTTAGTATTGGCTTGTGTTTCCCTGAAGATGGTTTTATGATGAACCGAAGGATGCTGGAAAATTAAAACAGTTGCTGTTATGTGAAACTTGTGTGCAGCTTGATGTTCAACTCTATGAACCTACTAAATGTTTAGCATTTTTACAGGTCGTGGCTCATATCATTTCTACTTTTTAAAGTATGCATTTCTATGTATATAATTTCTGAGACACATAAAAATTAACGGTAGAATGTTTTCTGTTTAGGGGAGGGGAAAACAAATTGCAAAGAATACTAGAATTGATGTAGAGAAAGAGCTAAAGAGAGCAGAAAGAATGCAGAAAAGGGCAAAGGTGAAGGCTGATCAAGCTCAGAAGAAGGCTGAGAAAATGGCAGCTACTGAAGCCTACCGTTCCAAAAAACCTGGGGAATGTTTGAAGGTAAGTGCTTACTTCACTTCTTTCAGAAGTTGGCTGACTGTTTAGTAATGTGCATAGTTGTAGGTATTTCTTATAAATGCAGTACCCAGTCCCTACGGTCTTTGTCTCATTTCAGCAACATTTTCAGCACCTTTAAGTTTGGAAAAACTTATGGATGCTATCATCCTCAGTCTTGGGTCTGCTTTAGTATTGTGCCATTAACAAAAAGTGCTCTGTTGACACTAGACTCTCTGTTTTTAATGAACTAATTCTGAGTCCTTGTGTAGAAGCTGACAGTCAGCCAGCTAGCTAGTCAGGAGGAAAGAAAGTTCCATTTGTCAGTATTTCGTGTGTTGGTACAGTAGGGTCTTGTTTTGTGATGGTTCATTTTACGATTCACTTTTACGACCCTTGTCCATTTGGGCTGAACACTCCCGACTTGTGGTGCATCACTTTTACAACTCAAGTGTCCTTCCTGTACTTAGTATGCTTCTAGCTCTTTTCTGGTGTACATCTGTTTCTTCTTTTTCTATTTTAGTGCAGTTCTTTTAAGCTGATTGTGATTTTTGTGCCCATGACATCCATCAAAGAGACAGATTGTCCTGTTTTGCAAAAAGGAGTGAAAAGAACAAGGAAGACTGTAACTTTAGAGACTAAATTGTTAGCAATCAGAAAAATAGAAGCTGGTGAGAAACATGCTAATATTTGTAGTTCCCTTGGCTTGGCACTGGCTACTGTATCAGCAATTATGGCAAACGCTGAAAAAAATAAAACATTCGGGGCAAAAAATTACAAAATTGCTCTCATAAAATGTAAATTGCACTAGAAATTTTAACATAGAAAAGATGGAACATTTGCTGACACAATGAGTGGATGATTTAAATCAAAAAAAGAATTCTTTACACTCAATGCTATTGCCACAAAGGCTAGAAGTCTTTTTGATGAAATTCAGCAAAAAGAAGGTGGGAATGAGACATTCAATGCTAACAAAGGATGGTTTGCAAGGTTCAAGCATCACTAGCAGATTCATTGCATAAAAATTAGTGGAGAGGCTGCTAGTGCTGACATTGAAACAATTCCCGCGTTCACCACCAAATTCAAGAAAATTGTTGAGGACAATGACTTTCCACTAGATCTTGTTTTTAACGTGGATGAGACAGGGTTGTATTGGAAAAAGTTACCATCAAGAACATGTATCTCAAGGGAAGAAAAATCGGTGCCTGGCTTTAAGGCATCCAAGGACCGACTTAATCTGCTCCTTGGAGGGAATGCATTAGGAACTATAAAATTAAAGCCATTGCTGGTGTATCACTCCGAAACTCCCAGAGTAATGAAAGGCATTCTAAAATCTCGTTTGCCAGTCATTAGGACTTCAAACAGAAAGGCTTGGGTCATGCAATTAATTTTCTCAGAATGGTATTTTAAGCACTTTTGCCACAGTGTGTTACAGTTTTGCAATCAAAACAATCTGCCTCAAAAGGCTCCTCTGTTACTTGACAATACTCTAGGGCATCCACCAAACTTGGAAGATGTTAAGTCAGAGCTCGAGGTTAAGATAGTTCCCCCCCCCCAACACCACCTCCCTGCTCCAACCAATGGACCAAGGAGTAATAACTGCTTTTAAGGTGTATTACTTTTGTCACTCACTTCAAGAAATGATACGAAAAATGGATACTTCTGGGGTCTCCCTGAAAGAGTGCTGGAAAAGATTATAACATTTAAAAGCTATTGATAACATAAAAATGGCATGGGAAGAAGTTACTGTGTCGTGTACTAAAGGTGTGTGGCATAAAATTTGGCCTAGCAACGAGAATTGTGGTTCAAATTGTGACAATCTTAAAGTCACTCCCAACCACTGTCCAGTGAAAAACTTTATGACTTGGCCCAACAGTTGATTGAACAGCAGTAGGAAGATGAAGATAAGGTGGATCATGGAGCCAAAGGTGCAGATGAAGGACCTTACTGATATTTTTTCTACTATAAATATGGCATCTGAAAAGTTTTGTGATTTTGACCCTGACTAGGAACGCGGCTCTACAGTTAAAAGGGGCATAAGAGCTGTGCTACACCCTTATTATGAAATCCTGCAAGAAAATACGAAAAAATCAAAACAGTTAACATTACATTCTTTTTTTATGTCTTCTGGGCCATCTTCAGCAAAATAAAAAGTTATTTGATGGAATTTTTTTTTCAATTATCTGTGTAATTTTCTATATACCTAATTCATTAAATTAAAATTGTATGTCATAATGTAAAGAAATAATGTAAATTATAAAATTATTTGACTAATTTGTTTGGTCCGTGAACCTATCTCAATTTAAACCATTTAAATAGTATTAATTTTATGATGATTCAATTTATGACCAAATATTTGAGAACGTAACCCTCTCATAAAACAAGACCCTACTGTAATGGTAAGTAATGGTGTGTCTACAGTGTATTAGCTGCAGTGTTTGATCTGCGTAAAAACTGCACCACAGTAATTATCCAGCATTTGTTGTTTTCTGAAAAAGAAAGTTATGAATTATTTCCTTTACTATGGTTGTAGTGTACATGCTCTTGTATATAATTGTTTGTTGAACACCCACAGACACCACCATATTTTTCAGGTGCTCTGAGTTTCAGTGCCAGTGTGCAAGAACTTTACTCTTGGACATACAACATTTACATATAAAGAATGGAAAAATTTCTATGCAGCTAATAAATAAGTTCAAAAAGTTTCTTATGACAGAACGTGGCATTAAACATTTTGTGTATGATTACCATGTTCAAAAAATGATTCAGATATGGGGATGGAATGAGGGGGACAGGATTCTTATTGCACTTCTTGAGTAAATTCCCTCAGTATCAACTCAGGTGATGAAGTTATGTTACTTTATTTATCAATTGTAAGAAAATTGTTAGAGTATAATTTCTTTCCTACTTGATAGACTATGTATGTATGACATTACATTGTGGCACATTTGTGTAATCATTGTTGCCATGGAACTGCAACAGTGTGTTCCCTTTTTATTGTTGTTATACATGTGTCTGTCAACAATATAAAAATGTTTATTGTTGCCATGGAAATACAAGAAGTTATTTCCTTTCCACTGTTGTCTACTTAAAAATGTTTGTACTTCTCTTAACAATAATAAGTATTAGATATTATGAGTGTGTATGTGTGTGTATTCATGCCTTGGTATTCTGCATCTTTTATGTGTTGTATTATCGTCTGTGGCCTGTCTGGCTGTACCATATTTTTCCACTTACCTCATAAATGGTATGATTTTTTGAAACAGATCTATTGAACGTAAAACATGAGTTTTGATTTTCTTTACACATTTTGTCTGAAACATTTGTAGGCGCATTCGCAGAATTGTGAAAAGTGACCAGTAGTTTTGTCATGTCTGTCTGTTCGCATGAAGCAACCTGGCTCTCACTGATAGATTTTCATGAAATTTGATATTTGAGTATTTTTAGAAAATCTGTCAAGAAAATTCAATTTTCATTAAAATCTGACAAGAATGAGTATTTTACATGAAGACAAATATACATTTATAGTCATATCTCACTTAGTTCTCCCCAGAATGAGAAATGTTTCAGACAAAATTTCTAGAGGAAATCAAAACACATTTTATGTTCAGTAATTTTTTTTCCCCCGAAAATCGTGCTGTTTATGAGGTAATGTGGAAAAATGTGGTAGAGCCAGACAAGCCAGAGATGACAATATGGTGCATGTGCTTTGCAGCTAGATATCTAAGGCTACAAACCTACACGTGATATTTGAAATACTTATTGTTTTTCCACACCAACAGTGGTAATGTGAATGTGCCTCAGTGATAAGGTTGTTCATTCTTAGAAGAATTCAGCAAGATATTATCATAGATGTACACGGGTCTTTGTGTAGTACCTGGTTTTCTTGTCAGGTTTTAATGACACTTGAATTTTTTGGGCAGTCTTTTAAAAAAATCCTCAAATTTCATGAAAGTCTGTTGAGCGGAAGCCAGGTTGTTCCATGCAGACAGGTGGTTGGATGGACAGACATGAAGGTAATAGTAGCTTTTTGTGATGAGGGAAACATGTAAGGTTGTGAGACTGTCAAGCTGCCTTTGTGTGTGTTTTGTGTAAAGATTTTACAAATTGGTATTTTATTGATATTCACTTAAGAACAAGTGTACACACATGTTGTAACTCAGTAATCTTCCTACAGCTGTCTGTAGTAAACAAGGGCAGACTTTCCAAAAACAGTGAAAGTTGCAGTGAAAGTCAAACTTGAGGCAGGATGAGTACTGAGTGTGATGAAACAAATATTGGTATTTGACATTACCATAATTTGAATTGTACTTTTGTATATATAGTACCATATGGTAACACCCCACCACTCTTTTACGTTCAACAACAGAGGAAGTCAATCTGTGCTGGATGTTGGACCACCAAGAGCTGGCCCTGTCCCAGCTAAGGCAGCCAGCACAACCACGTCCAAGGGTTCATTTGTATGTAATGAACACTTTTGTTTAAGTGTGAGTCTCTTTAGTCTTCATTTCTTACCTCAAACGTGAAATTAAACTCAAGGCTCCAGCATGTCAAAATGTCAATAACTGACCACAAGCCACTGTGGGGTATGAGAGTTTGTGTGTGTCCTTGTCTCCTGTTTCACCTTTCTGAACCACATGACTGATCTTCATGAGGCATTGTATGAAATACCACTGGAGGGTACCTCAATACTGTATTTCTAGATATCAGTAAAGACACCATGACATGTGTGAGGTAGAAGTCACACCAGAGTCACCTGAGGATCCTGAAGTAATGCATCACATAGACCATCAAACTTTTTATGTATGTAATATTTTGTAGAATTTAAGCAACAACCTGGCAGCTGCTTGAAGATGTTAACCTTTCAGTTTTATGGTAAAAACTAGTTAACTGTTGGAGCTAGAAATGCAAAATATGGCAGAAAGATCAGAATACATTAATAGTTATTATTCAGGCTGTTGTTTAAACGTTGCTGGTGATGGGATGTTACTCTGTGGTTTTATAGCAACCATTTTGTTGTATCAAGAAATCAGTCTACAGTTTTTAATCTTTGTTTTCATTGCTCTCATCCTGTGTATATTTCTGATTGATTTCCCATACTGTTTTTTCACAACCTGCTATACCCTTTCCCCATGTCCTTTACTTTTTTGTGTTCTTTGACTTTTAGTATCAAGATTCAGTTTGGTATTTTTGTTGCAGTACATGCAAGTATATCTAGATCAAACGCTGGTAAATGCAGAATATGGAGGAGAGATTTTAGTGTCATTACAATCAGCAGAGATGATGTACAATATTCAGTCAAACTTGGTGCCTTCTTCCATCTTCTGGACCAGAGATGTTCAAGAGCATTTTGTTGGAGATGACATGAAGGTAAATGTTAAGGACTGGGCTTTTTCAGGAATTCAGAATTTACCTAAATATAAGCGTATATTTTATTTTAATTAAGAGTGGGGGAAGAGGGTGGTGTCTTACAAGTATTAAAGAATCATTCCATGTAAGAGTTCAAATGTGATTCAGCAACTTATACCAGTTACATGTGGCAACTGTGACGTATCTCAAAACTTGCATGCACATGTATAAGAGTATCAATATGTGAACGTTTATAAGCAGTGTTAAGGTTTTGTTACCACTGCAGCATTAGTCAGAATTATTCCACTTTATTGTTGTCTGTTGGTATGCTATTGAGGTTGATTTTTTAAATGATGCAACAACCATCAGATTTAAAGATCTGCTTCAAGATTATGTTACTTACTTACTTACTCCATGGTGCAGAGTCCTTCTTGAGCAGCTAATTGGTTTGCAGCTAGTCAAGAAATTCCCCGCATTTCACAGAACCCGAAGGTTCATTACCGCACTCACAAGCGCCCG
>Ga0209755_10004309_pt1 | contig 16946 bp, 19 predicted proteins | sample TergutCo191P1_FD_187301 | JGI IMG/M metagenome (GOLD analysis project Ga0209755, IMG submission 187301) | Cornitermes sp. P1 segment gut microbial communities from Petit-Saut dam, French Guiana - Co191P1 (SPAdes) (version 2) | ecosystem: Host-associated > Arthropoda: Insects > Digestive system... | reverse complement strand
GGCGTGGCCGTCCACGAGTTCCACGACGACCACAGCACCACGGTTGCGGGCAACATTGCCGCGATAGTGGGCTGGCACAACTCGCTGGAGCGCGACCGTGACGTGTCGGTGCATTTCAACGCCGTGGCGGGCCGTACCTCCAGCCCCATAGGGACGGAGGTTGTCGTGCATGGCACCGCCGACGCCGCTACCAGAAGGTGGGCGTCAAGGGTCGCCTCGGCGATGGCGACGGCGGGCGATTTGCGGCTTCGCAGGCCTGGGGAATTCCCGGGCGTATTGGATTTGAACGTCGGTTTTACGAGGGACATCCGGGGGTTTGTCGACGGGTGCGGCAAGGGGTCGGTTTTGCTGGAGGTGTGCTTCGTCAATTCCGAAGAGGACTGCCGTCTGTACGACGAGAATTTCGACAAAATCTGTGTCGCCATAGCCGAGGCCTTGGCGGCGTAACGCAACGCCTGGACGGCCTCCCGTCGAACGGCAGGGCTCAGGGCTCGGGCTTAATGTCGAACAGACGCCTGTCCAGCGCGGCGAACACGTCCCTGGCCTTTTCGGCGAGCTTTTCCCTGCCCTGCTTGTCACGGTAATTGTATCTTTTGGCGATGTCCCCGCTTACCTTGTGGCCCATAAAATACTCCTCGATGTCTCCCAGCCCCTCGGAATTCATGAGCGTTTTCCAGTAGTGCCTTCCGGAGTAGAATCTTATGTTATCCCTTTCCACCATCTCTTCGGAGTACCCCATGAGCCCGGCAAGCGAAAGGTTCGCTTCGGAACATGCCCTTTGGAACGATCTTTCCTTCATCCCGGAAAAGAGCCCGGGGTTGCGGATTGCGTATCCGGCAAGTTTCCCGTACACAAAATCATGCAGCGGAACCACCCGCACCCCGTTCCTGCTTTTTGATTCGGGGATGTCTATAAACCTGATACCGCCGATTTCAATAACGTCACTCATCTCAATTCTCCGGATTTCACTGTTTCGCATGTTGGTGGTGTAGATAAGCAGGCAAAGCAGGCGGTGCAGCTCGTCCGTCCATTCCCTTTCAAACACCCCCTTCAACGCCCCGATCTCGTAGCAGCCAGTGGCCTCGACATCCTGTACCCTGATGGCGGGAAGCCCGGCGCACGGGTTGAATTTTATGTAGCCGTTCGTGACGAAATGGCTGAAAATCATCTTCACCCCGCTCATCTGGCTGTTCACGGACTGGGGCTTGACCGTCTTCAGCAGGTGATTCTGGAACCGCGCCAGCATCGCGGTGTCGATTTCGTCAACGGTTTTCACGCCGTTCCTTCTTAGGAAGGGTATGAACTTTTTTTTGACGAAGCCGTCGTAGTTGCTTTGCCTCTTCTCGCTTATAACCCTGCCCCTCTTCACGTCGGTATGCAAAAGCGGCGAGTTTTTCTCGTAGTATCTTTTCAGCGATCTGTATAGGTTAACGGTCGGCGTGGCCTTGCGCCCGTAGTATCCCGCGAGGATTCTTTCCCTGTTTTCGACGGCCCATATTTTCGCGGCTCCCTCGTCGGCGGTGCCGGTGCTCCACCTGGACGGGACGAGCCTTCCGTTGTCCAGGTATCTGACGTACCATATCCGCCCCATTTTCTTGCTCGGCACCGCGTCAAGGTAATAGTACTTGGGCGGCCTTGAAAATTTGCCTCCGAATTCCTCCAGGGCCCTCATTTTTTCCGGGAATTTCCTTAGCAAGAAGTCCCTGTGCTGATCGATGGATATACCATCTTCGGTCAAGTCCAGCCCCTCTATCCACCTGGCTATAGCTTCCGGGCAGAAGCGCATTGAATCACCGGAGGCGGATATGATACCTTTATACGGTATTCTGCCCTGGCTTGCAAGTGCATGTATGGCCGGCTGCCCGATGTTAAGGATTTTGACAAGATCGGCCTGTGTCCAGTCTCTCATGATCTGATTATTGGCCGCGCCCGTTCGGAACTTTACCGGTTTCCTGGCAAAACATGGTCAAAATCGGCTGTCGCATGTAAAAAACGCACATAACAGGTATATATTACGGACGACTTTACGAAAATGTTAAAAAATAATCCGAAACCGCTTGACTCGGTTCCGGATACGTGATAGTCTTTGGGTATAAATCAAGGAAAAACGGCGATTGGCGGTACATGGCAAATGTGCCGTAAGCACCAGCCCACGAATTTACACCTACCCCGCCACTATTCCTGATAGTATGCCCAAAGATTCTTCCCCCATACATATAGAAGATGCCGAGGGTTGACACCCCACCGGCACCTTGGGAGCTATTATAGGATATTACCCCGTTACGCATGGTAAAGGTTCCACCGGCATCAACAAACACTCCGCCACCTTGATTCGCAACGGTATTATTGGATATTTCTCCGTCGATCATTTCAAATGTTGCGCCTGTGTCAACAAAGACCCCACCACCGCCAGACCAAGCATCGGTATCAATGTGATTATCGTAAATCCTTCCGCCGTTCATGGTGAATGTCCCTTCAACCAGTACCCCGACACCGCCAATACCAGTGGTAATACCAGTAATCATATTACCGGTAATCACCGTGCCTTCCTCCATAAACAGGTTCCCGCCCGGTTCGCAATTTGCGGGTTGCTTTTGTTCAGCTTTACAAGATGGATTATGTTAAGCTCCTGTCTGGTAAGCTCCCCGTATTTGTCCGGGCTTTCGCCGATCCGTTCGTCGGGGACGTAAATTTCCCCGCGCAAAACGGCATCGATGGCGTTCAGCAAACTATCCCCGTCCAAGGTCTTTGGCAGATAGCCCGAAGCGCCCAGCTTCAACGCCGTCTGTATGCGGATGGAGTCGTCGAACGTGGAGCAGACCAGCACGGGCGGTTTTGGCATCCGTTTTTTCCCGCAAAAATCATTCAGAAAGGAAAGAAAGTTCAGCCCGTTCTCCTCGCCCATCTGTATGTCCAGTATGACAATCTCGGGCATTTCCCCCGCCGTTTTTTCGACAAAGGTTCTGGCTTCCTCAAGGGAATGCGCCTTCCCCAAAACGCGGAATCGCCCCGTTCCCTCAAGCAGGGAAGTCGTCGCAGAGTTCACAAGGGAGTGATCGTCAATCAGCAGTACTTTCGTTTTGTCGGTATTGGGCGGGGTCGAGGCAACATGCAGGTGAACCAGCGTTCCCCTACCCTGCTGCCTGCCGACGCTAAGTGTGCCGCCAAGCAGCGTGGCCCGTTCGCTCATTCCACGAATGCCCAGACGCGTGCGGGTACCCGGCGAGTTGCCGGTGGAAGCCTTTTGCGGTTCGCGTTTAATGCCCACGCCGTTGTCGGAAATACTGACCGAAAGGCTTCCGTCCGCGTTGGAACACAGTTTGACAATCGCCTCGGTGGCGTGGGCATGTTTGCGCACGTTGGTCAGGGCCTCCTGCAGTATGCGAAAAAGCTGGAGCTGTTTTTCCCCGTCAAGAAAAGTGTTTTCCGCAATCTCCATCCGGCATTCGATGCCCGAGCGTTTGCCGAAATCAAGGCAGAGCTGCCGCAGAGCGTCGCCTAGCCCCTGTGACTCAAGGTCGGGCGGGGCAAGGTTGTGCTGCAGATGTTCCGTACCCTTTGGCCAAGGCGCAACCGGAAAACGGCGGTTTCGGCGTAAAGCTTTTCACGCTCGTCCTTTTCCTCGACGCTTACTATCCTGTTCATCTCCATGCAAAGATAGTTAATATCCTGAGCCACGGTGTCGTGAAGTTCCCTGGATATCCGTCCGCGCTCTTTCTCCTGCGCGACAAGAACGGCACGGGAAAAAGCGGAACCTTCCTCCTCGCGCATGTTCGAGCTGGTTATCATTTTATACAAAAACCGTATGACAAAACCGGCAAGCACGATAAGGATGCTGGATGTCAGCAACAGGTAGAAATACATTTCGGTAAGGAACCGATTGGCCAGCTTGGCCCGTGCCATGGCATAATCGATGGTGCCGGAGATATCCGAGGAAACAAGCGTAACCCTATCCAAGTCGCCGTCCGTCACGGCTTTACGAAGGGCAAGGACGAGATCCGCAAGGGCATGAATTTCCGTAAGCATATTGGGCGCAAGTGCGTGGAGATCCGGCGGAGGGCGACGATGTAGTAGGTTTCATGCGCCTGGGAATCGAGAAAAAATTGCACGGATCCATGAAACGAATCTATGGCTTCGATGATTGGGGCAATTTCCATGGGGGTCTGTGCAAGGCGCATTTCCACCAGGCTCCGTTCGATAGCCGTCCACCGTATGCCAAGTTCCAGAATACCGGCACCCTGGTTTTCGTTAGGGTTCGGCACGGCGCAGCCAAAGGCGAGTACGGCCAGAAATACGGACACAAAAACCGCAAAGTTTTGGTGTTTCGACTCCATGGCTCATTATATACACGATTCTCCTTTTTGTGGTAGGCTTCCCCATGCCCAATGAACGGATGCCTAAGTTTATCAAAATGTTTCTGATATGCGTGCTGGCGGTAGCCGGGAATATTTTTTTTATACTGGTTCGGGACACACCCTGGCTGCCCTTGTTCGTGGACACGATCTTTACGGTGGCCGTTACTTTTGCGCTGGGGCTTTTCCCGGGGCTTGCGGTGGCGGTGCTTACCTGGGCGGTGGACGGTGCCAGATGGATCTACATTCACCCTTTTGTCATAGTCTCCATTGTCGAGGTGCTGCTGGTACACCGGTTAAGGCCGGTCGATTCCTGGGAACAAAGCCGGGGGCCGGAAAGGAGAATGACTTACATCGTCGGTATTTTTGTAAGACTTATTCTGATATACGCCGCCTGCGTGGTGGCGGTAAGTGTCTCGGGTGGTGTTATCGATTTTCTGTATCATACCGTGCTGGGCATGGAAAGGACCCCCTATGTCGCGCTCAATGCCCTTAGGATGGCCTTTTTGCGGGAAGGGATCCCCATATTGGCGGCAAACATTCTTGCCCGCCTTCAGATCAACATGGCGGATCGCTTTATCGTTGTGTTTGGTGGGTATCTTGTTTCGCGGGGGATTGCGTGGGTGTTTGGAAGGCGGGGTGATTGACGATGGCCCGTCCACGACGCTTCCTCCCTTATTCTTCCAAGGCAACGGAGCTTTCCGCAAGTTCTGTCAGCTCTCGCAGCTTGTTTTCAAGAATGCGTTTATCAGGCAACCGCAGTTTATAATCGGCGATTAAGGCGGGCGAAAGGCTACGGCTTAATGCGTATTCCACCACCGTCGCATCTTTTTTGGTGCATAGAACAAGCCCCACGCTTGGGTTTTCGTTAGGCTTTTTTATGTCGCGGTCGAGAGCCTCAAGATAAAACTCCATTTTACCGAGATGCTCCGGCTCAAACTCGCCGATTTTCAATTCGATCGCCACAAGGCAGTGCAGTTCGCGGTTGTAAAACAGCAAGTCGATAAAGAAGTCGCGGTTTCCGACTTGTACGCGGTATTCCTCTCCGGCGAAAGTAAAGTCCTTGCCGAATTCCAAAATGAAGTCCTTCAGATTGCCGACGATGGCTTTGCGAAGATCTTTCTCTTTGTGGGCTTCCGGCAAATCCAAAAACTCGAGTACATAGCTGTCGCGCAGGGCGGTCAGCCCCTCGCTTCGTTCGACTATCAGTTTATTGGTGATATCCGACAGCATCGTTCGCTCGAATAACGCGCTGTCCATCTGCCGCTTCAATTCACGGGAGGAATAACGGTTCTTGACCGACAGGGTGAGGTAAAATTCCCGCTCCTCGTTTGTTTTGCCGGACATTACTTGGAGATTATTCGTCCATGTCAATTCTCTCAGCAGTGCTGAGAGTTTTTCGTTGCCGACATATGTTTCATAGAACTGCTTCATTCGCCAGATATTTTGGGGTGAAAAGCCCTTTATACCGACATAGCGGTTTTGAATGAAATCGGAAAATTCCTTGACGACGGATTTCCCCCAGCCGCCATCACAAACGCGGCGACTTACGTATTCGCCGATGTCCCAGTACATGTTTATGAGTTCCCGGTTGACGGCGCGGAATGCGTTCTCGCGGGCTTTCTCGATAATCGAGATTACCTCATCGAAAGCGTTCGTGTTGTTCAGGATTAAATTATCGCCCATAAATGACCCTCCAAATCAATCCTCACCCCACACCCTTTGCCATAAACAAACACGGGTTATCCTTGTCCCAAAACAGGGGGAAAACCTCCAGCGGCCTGAAGCCCATGGCTTGGTAAAACAGGCGCGTCTTTCTGTAACTATCGCTTTCGACGGATTCGTCCAGCGTTTTCACGGTCAGAAATTCCATCCCGTTTTCCCTGCAATACGCCTGGCAACGTTCGATCAGTTTTTCGCCAATCCCCTGTCGGTGGTACTCCTTTAAGATGCCCATTACGCAGATTTCCGCGGTAAAAGTGTTGTGAACCTTTAGCGCGACAAAACCGACGGGTCTTGTGTCGTCAAAGGCGGCGTAAAACGGCATCGACCGCACCTGTTCGACATAATCGACTATGCTGGCTTCAACGCCGAACCAATCTGGCAATGTCCGCAGTATCTTGTTGCAGATATTCGCCTTTTCGCTAGGCTCGAATATTTCCCTCAACTCAACCCCCTCACCGCCGCGATAACCCTTTCCACCTGATCCCCGGTCATGCCGGGCCAGATGGGCAGGGAGATTTCCCGGCGATAGCTTTTCATGGTTTGGGGAAAGTCCTCCTCGGAAAGTTGGTAACGGTTTTTGTAAAATGGCATGGTGTGCAGGGGGATGAAATGCACCGACACGCCAATACCCGCGCCTTTCAGCTTTTCGATAAAGGTGTTGCGGGAAACGCCCGCCCGCTCCAGGTTCAGGCGCAGGGGGTACAGGTGCCGGGCATCGCCGGGGCCGGTGGGGGGGAGCAGGAAGCGATCGTCGCCGGCGAGGGCCGTGTCGTAGGCGGCGGCTATTTCCACCCTTGCCCGCAGAAGATCCTCGGCGCGGGAAAGCTGCACGCGACCTATCGCCGCTAGAATATCCGGAAGGTTGTACTTGTAACCGGCCTCCACGACCTCGTAGTACCAGGAGGCTTTCGTGTCGGAATAACGGTTCCACACGCTGCGGTCTATGCCGTGGGATCGCATTACGGAAATTCTCTCGGCGATTTCCCTGTCCTGGGTAACGACCATCCCCCCCTCCCCCGTGGTGATGGTCTTGGTGGCATAGAACGAGAAAACGCCTACATCGCCCTTGGTTCCCGCGAAGGATCCATCCGCAAAAGCCGGGAACGAATGCGCGGCATCCTCGATTACCCTAAGCCCGTGGCGACGGGCGATCTCCGTGATTGCCTTCATGTCGCAGAGGAGCCCGCCGTAATGCACGGGGATTACCGCCTTAGCTTTTCCCTCGGGGAGCCGTTCCAGGGTTTGTTTCAGCATGAGCGGATCCATGTGAAAGGTGCCTGGGGCAACGTCCACGAAAACGGGATCGGCACCAAGGTAGCGGACGACCTCCGCCGTGGCGGTAAAGGTAAGCGATGGGACAAGCACGAGATCGCCGGGGCCCACGCCGACGGCTTCCAGCGCGAGGTGCAGGCCGCTTGTCGCGGAGTTTACCGCGAGGCAGTATATGGGTGTGTCAATGATGTTAGAAATCGGGCTTTGCAGAAACGCGGAGAATTCCTTTTCGAAGGCCAAGGCCTCCGCCCCGGTGGTGAGCCAGCCGGAACGCAGAACGCGAAGGGCGGCTTCCTCTTCCTCCCTGCCGATAAAGGGCCGGGCAAAGGGAATGTCGTCGCCGGGTGGTTCCTGTGCCGAAGACATTAACGCTATACTTCCGCCCCGACTGGTTCGAGAACCGGCGGTTCAGGAACCAACGATTCTTGAACCGAAGACTCCTCGAAACACATCGCCGGAATGGCGTTCCGCAACAAAGCCCTAAGAAGCGTGTCGTTGCGGTACATCCCCGGCCGCCCCGAATCGAAACGGCAGATCGGCCTCATGTCCTCCATCAGGTTGGGCAGGTCGATAAGGCTGGGGCTTTTCCTGTCGACGCGAAGGATGCGGCTGTACTCGGTTTCCCTGGGTTCCTCGTCCACCGACCATAGCCGCTCGTCCAGGCGTTCGCCACGGCGCAGACCCATGTACTCGACCTTTATGTCGGTTTCCGGCTCGAAGCCGTAGAAGCGAATCATCTGCTCGGCAAGATCGCGGATGCGGACCGGCTCGCCCATGTCCAGAAGGTAGAGCTTGCCGTTCTCGCCAACGCCGCCGGCCTTCAGCACCAGCGAGCAGGCCTCCGGAATTGTCATGAACCAGCGGCGCGCGTCAGGATGCGTCACGGTCACCGGCCCCCCCCTCTCGATCTGTTTCTGGAAAAGCGGAACGATCGATCCGCGCGATCCCAGGACGTTGCCGAAGCGCACGACCATGAAGTTGCCGGCCTCCGGGTTCACGCCGTCGCTCGCCGCCGCGACCGCCGCCTCCATTACAAGCTGCTCGCATATCAGCTTGGACGCGCCGTACACCGAAACCGGATCCACCGCCTTGTCGGTGGTGATGTGGACGAAGCGTTTAACGCCGTGGCGCATCGCGGCGCGGATTATGTTCTCCGTGCCGAAAACATTGTTCTCGATTGCCGCGACCGGGTTTTCCTCCATGAGCGGAACGTGCTTGTATGCGGCGGCGTGGAATATCACGTCCGCGCGGAGCCTGGCGATAATGTGATCCATGTAGTCAGGATCCCTAAGGTCGCCGATCACCGGGACAAGATCGGTCTTTTCCCCTACCCCCCCCTCCTGCAAGAGCCTAAGCTCGCGGTCGATCTGGTAAATCGAATTCTCCCCGTGGCCGAAAAGGTACAGCCGCGAAACCCCGGCGGAAAGAAGCTGCCGGCAAAGCTCGCTGCCTATGGATCCCCCGGCCCCGGTGACCAGCACGCGCTTTCCGCGCAGATAGGCCAGGCTCTGCTTTAGCTGTATCGCGACCGGGGTTCTGCCCAGGAGATCCTGCGGGTCTATGGAACGTGTCTGTATAAGGTGCGCGTCGCCCTCGATTATCTGGGAGATCCCCGGCAGTATGCTTATCTTCTCGAAGCCGGCCTTTTTAAGGATTGAATAAAGTTCCTTGAGGTACTCGCGACTCGCGCCAGGGATCGCGATGATCGCCTCGTCCGCAGGGTTCATCCGCAGAAGCCGCGCCACGTCGCGTATCGGCCCAAGCACCGGGATCCCCTCGATGTGGCGACCCACCTTTTCCGCGTCGTCGTCCAGAAACGCGACCACCTCGCCGAGTATGGCCTTCGACCTGATCTGGCTCGCCAGGGATCGCCCCGCGAACCCCGCGCCTATAATGTACAGCCGCCGGGACCTGTTAATCGTCATCCGTCTCCCCTCCCAAATCCGCACCGGGCTATCCGGTCTCCTCCTGCGCCTCCATCACCTCGAAAGCGAGATCTATGGCGAAGGCGTCGTCGTACAGGTTCAGCCTGACTTTCGCCCTCTTCTTTCGTTTATCGACCTTTATTATCCTTCCCTCAAGCCCCGCCATGGGGCCGTCCAGAACGACGATGCGTGAATTCTCGTCGAAGCGCACCCTAGAGACTCCCGCGACCGGCCCGGCCTTCTTGACGAAGTGCAGGACAAGCTCCAGGTCCCTGTCCGCAAGCGGCTTGATGTTCTGGTTCGACTTCAGGAAGCGGTAGAAGCCCTCGGTGCGCCTGAACAGCCATTGGTGGACGAAAATGTCCTCCGCCTCCGCCTCCACGAATATGTATCCCGGGAAGACGGCCGGCTTCGACTGGACTACCTTCCCCTTTCGTCTTATGTCGATGCGCCGCTTGGGAAAATGCATGTTGAATTGCATCTGCACGTGCGGGTTGAGCGCGTTGAAAAGCCGCATGAATTTTTCCTCGGACCGGGTTCTTACCTGAATCGCGTAGTAGTTCATTATTTTGACGATAAAACAAAATCCGCGATAAGTAAACCGCCGGAGACAGTCGCGAAAGCTATCCGGTTTCGAGCCCGGCCGGCCGATAATGACAATGGAGGTTTGTATGCCCGGAAAACCCCTGGCCCTGGGGCTTTGCATGTTCGTCCTTGCCGTGTCGGGGATCCACGCGATAGGAGTCTCGTTCCTGGTGCTGGAGACCGGGCTTTCGCGGGATAGCGCGACAAGTCTGTATTCCACGATGTGGGAAAACGGACTTCTTGAGGTCTTTTTCGACTCCGGGCATATAGTCAGCAACGCCTCCAGAATTCGCCTTGCGGACGCGGTGGCCGCCGAGGGGCTTCCGCCGGAGGCCGAAAAGGACTACGAGGACGCGAGGATCGGGGGGATGGACTATTTTCTGGTTGCCATCGTCGATCATCCGTCGCACAACGTTTCGCTGCGCCTGTTCAGCACGCGGTCGAGGGACTTGCTTGCGGAAAAAGCCCACGAGGGCGGCACCGCAGTCAACACCAGGGAAGAACACGAAAGCATAAGGCGGACGGCCTGGGCAATGGCCGCCTTTTTGCGGTAGGGGATTACACTCACGGAGGAGGGTAGATTATGAAAAACGCTAAAGCCAAAATTTTGGCATGTCTGGTTTTGGCCGCGCCGTTGCTGTTCGTCAGCGCGACGTGGGAGGGCGCGGCGGACGTTGCCCCGGGCAGGAACCCCCATGGGGAAACCTACGCCATTGCGACCAACGCCTTCCCTAGGAACATGGTCGTTGACGTCACCAACCTTGAAAACAACAGGTCGGTGCGGGTGCTTGTCGTGTCGGGCCAAAGCAACGTGGGGATTTTGGGATCGCTTTCCCGTGGCGCCGCCAGGTCCATTGGGATAAACGAGGGTTCCGTCAGCAGGATACGGATCTCCCAGCCGTCGGATTCGATTGCGTTCGCCCATATCAGGCGCGGTCCCCTCCCCGATTTAGCCGACGCGGCCGATTTGGAACCGGCGGACGCCCCTTTCGCCGAGGAAGGCTACGCGGATGTGGCCGAAATACCGGGTTACGAGCCGGCACTCGCCGATGCCGTGCCCTTTGTCGAAGAGGGTTTAGCCGAAGCGGTTGAAGAAGAAGCCGAAGCGATCGCTTATGCGGAAGCGGAAGATGAACCTGAACTTATGGCGCACGAGGAAGCCCCGTTCCTGCCGGAAGCCGAGCCGACAGCCGTTGTCGAATACCTGGCTGACTATCCGGAAGTCGAACCGGTTGCCATTGCCGAACGCCCAGAACCCGAGCCAGTTGCCGTTGCCGAACGTCCGGAAGCCGAGCCGACTGATATTGCCGAATACCCGGAAACCGCTCCTCTGGTTGCCGAAATCAGGCCGAACGGGCTAATCGCTAGCGACGACACCGAATACGAGCCGGCAAGACCCGTGCCTACCGTAATGCACGAGCCACAGATATACATCCCGGATTTCAGGTTCAAACTGGTTCCCACCGAGGAAAGGCTCCCGCCGGTCATGGAGGAACCGATAATCGCGGCGGAACACGTCATTCCGCCGATAGAACCGGAGGAACGACCGGCTCCCGTGGAGGTGGCCGCGCCAGTAGTCGCGCCAGTTCCCCCGCCCGTCGAACCTGTTTTCGTGGAGCCGATGGTTTTTGTCGATCCCATCCCAGATCCCAGGCCACGAAACGTCCCGTCATTCCATGCCGTGAGCAATCTTGAGCGGAACATGTGGTACGTTCAGCTTGGCGCGTTCAGGTACGCCTGTAGCGTGGAAGAGGAAATCAGCCGCATCGGAACGGCCTACCCCTACCCCGTGCTGGTACAAAACATCGGGACCGACAGCGATCCGATGTTCCGGGTTCTTCTTGGCCCGCTTAACCAAGGAGAAAGTGCCGCCGTGCTAAGACGAATCAGGAGCGTGGGCAACACGCAGGCGTTTGTTAGACAGGCGCGTTAGTTACCCCAGATTCCCCATGAAAATGGTGACGCACACAAAGTAGACGACAAGGGCCATAACGTCCTTGATCGATGTGATTATGGGTGCCGAACCCGCCGCCTGATCCACGTTGAATTTTATCAGCACAAACGGAACCAGAAAACCCAGCAACGCGGCGGTGGTCATGGTCACGATCATCGCCAGACCGACGGCCAAGCCCAGCATGGGCATTCCCTGCCAAACGGCGGCAACGATTCCCGTGCATACGCCGATCACCGCGCTTATGCTAAAGCCCACGCCGATCTCCTTGACGAAAGGCTTCATGAAGTTCTTAACCTGAATGTGCCCAAGCACCACCCCACGGGCGAAGACCGTCGAGGACTGCGTGCCAACGTTGCCGCCCATGCCCATGATCGCCGGTATGAATATCGCCACCACCGCGATTGACTCCAGCGTGTCCTCGAACCCGCCGATCACCAGCCCGGAAAGCATACTGATCCCCAGGGTGATCAGCAGGATCGGCAGGCGCACCTTCCATATCGTCCAAAGGCTACCGAAAACCAACACCTCGCTCCGGCTGGTCTCATTGGTGGTCACGTCCGCGAGACCCGCATGGTCGTAGATGTCCTCGGTGGCCTCCTTTTCCAGAATGTCCATCGCGTCGTCGATGGTCACGATACCGACGATGCGCTCCTCCTTGTCCACGACAGGTATCGCCAGAAGGTCCAAATCCTGCAGGATCCCGGTAACTTCTTCCTGGTCGGTGTCGGTGGAAACGCTGACGGCCTTCCTCGTCATTATGTCTTCGACTTTCGCGTCGTCGTCGGCCATCAGCAACCCCTGAAGGGTAAGCACGCCCTCCAGCTTCTTGGTGCCGTCCGTGACGAACAGGGTATAAATGGTTTCCTTGTCCTTCGCCTGCCGGCGCACCTTGCCTAAAGCCTCGGCCGCCGTCATATCCTTTTGCAGCGATATGAACTCGGTGGTCATTATGTGCCCGGCGGTTTCGGGCTCGTAACCCATCAGTATGTTCGTAACCATCCGCTCGCCGGTGGACAGCGAGTGCAGAAGCTTCTTGGCCACGCTGGCCGGAAGCTCGTCCAGCAGCTTGACGCGGTCGTCCGGAGCCAGCCCGTCCACGAACTCCCTGACCCGCTCGTCCGTGAACGAGTGCAGAAGGTTCTGCTGCTGGTCGGTGTCAAGATGTTCGAATATCCGCAGGGCCGCGTCCTTGGCAAGCAACCGGAACACGATTACCTGTTCCTTGGAGGACAGGCCGTGAAAGGCGTGGAGGAATTCCAGATCCTCCGAGCTTGCTAGCAGAACCTTGAGGGACCCCATGGCCTTGTTTTCCAGGCAGGTCAAAATCGTCTCTTTTAGTAGCATGTCGAGCCTCCGCCTTTCTGAAATCGCCTACCCTATAACAAGGCTAGGTATGTATTGTATCAGTATTGCGCCCGATTGGATACCGGCCTAGTCCGCGGCGGTCCCTCCGTCGACAGGCAGAGCAACCCCGTTAACAAAGGCCGCCTCGTCGGACGCAAGGAAAAGCGCGGCGTTCGCCACGTCCGCCTCGGTCGCGAGCCGTCCCAGCGGCACCTCCCCAAGGCGCTCCAGCCTGCGCTCCGGGTTTTTCAGAAGATCCCGCACCAAGGGCGTGTCCACCGTGCTTGGGTGGATCGAGTTGCACCGGATTCCGTCCTTCGCGTGGCGCACCGCGACGGCCTTGGTCAACAGCGTTACAGCGCCTTTGGTAACCGTGTAGGCCTCGGTTGTGTACCTGTGCCCGACAAGCCCGCACACCGACGACATGTTGATTATCGAGCCTCCCCCGGATTTGCGAAGCAAGGGCAGGAAATGCTTTATGCCAAGGAAAGGGCCGCGCACGTTCACCGCGAGCATTTTGTCCAGGTTTTCCGCCGGCATTTCCTCGATGGGTTCCCTTATGTTGATGCCGGCGTTGTTCACCAGCACGTCCAGCCGCCCGGCGCTTTCCTCGACCGCGGCCCTTGCCGCGACCCAGCTTTCCTCCCGCGTGACGTCCAGGGCAAGGAATTCCCCCCCTATCTTTGCCGCCGTCCCGGTTCCCAGGCCGGCCTGCGTGTCCGCCACAAAGACGAGCGCCCCCTGCCTGGCGAAAAGCCCGGCGATGGCCGCGCCCAGCCCCTGCGCCCCGCCGGTAACCAGGGCGACTTTCCCGGCCAAACGCCCCGGGTTACTTTCGCACATCGACTTTCGCGAGCTTTTCGTAGAACCGGACAATCGCGCAGTGATCGCTAGCGGCGTACCCGTCGGTTTTCAGTTCCTGCAGGGTTTCCATTACCGCCGCCGTCAGCGGAACGGGCGCGCCCAGTTCGCCGGCCGTGTCGAGTGCATTTTGAAGATCCTTTACGTGCAGCTCGACCCGAAAGCCCGGCTTGAAGTTGCCGTCCAGGATCATTGGAACCTTGGCGTTCATGACGGTGGACCCGGCAAGCCCGCCCTTAATCGCGTCGAACACCGCCAGGGGATCGACCCCGGCCTTGGTCGCCAGCACGAAGGCCTCGGAAACCGCCGCGATGTTAAGCGCCACGATAATCTGGTTGGCCAGCTTCGTCACGTTGCCGCTTCCGACCCCGCCCACCAGGGTAACGGACGATCCCATCTTTTCCAGGATGGGTCTGACCTTCTCGAAAACGGCCTTGTCGCCGCCGGCCATAATCGCAAGCGTGCCCTCGATGGCCTTGGGCTCGCCGCCGGATACCGGAGCGTCCAGAAAGTCCACGCCCCTCTCCCCAAGCGCGATCCCGATTTCCCTGGCCGCAGCGGGGGCAATCGAACTCATGTCCACCACGGTCGTTCCGGGCTTAGCGGATTCCGCCACCCCCCCGGGGCCCAGGACGGCTTCCTTTACGTCCGGCGAATTCGGCAGCATCGTTATGATTACATCGCTTTTCGCTGCAAGGTCGCTGTTGGACGAAGCCCCTTCGGCACCCAAAGCCGTAACATCGTCAACATTGGCAAACTTGTCGAACACCACAAGTTTGTAGCCAGCCTTGACAAGGTTTTTTGCCATTGGGCGACCCATGATTCCCAGCCCGATAAATCCGATTGTCATAGTATTCCTCCTTCAACTTTTGCCCAGGGTTTTCGCAACCGCAGCGTATATATGATCCGACGAAAGGCCATATTTTGTCAACAATTCTTCGTAGGTGCGCGCCGAGGCGCCGAACTCGTCGTCTATGCCCACCTGCGCGAAGGGCACGTGCAGTTCCCCGAACAGCAGCGCGACTATCTCCTGCCCAAGGCCGCCGATCTTGGTCGCCTCCTCCGCCGTGACAATCGCCTTCTTGCCGGTCGCGTATTTCAGAACCTCAGCCTTGTGCAATGGTTTGAGGGTGCTGACGTTCACCACCTGCGTCGAAATCCCCCGCCCCTGCAGTTTCTCGGCGGCCTCCATGGACTTCCAGACCATCGCGCCGGTGGCGAAAACCACCGCGTCGGTGCCGTCCCGAACCGGATACATCCTGCCTATGCTGAATTCGCCCTCGGACGGAGTGTAAACGGGAAGGTCGTTTCGGTTGACGCGGATGTACACGGGGCCCTCATGGGCCGCAATGACGCGCATCATTTTTTTTGTTTCAACGACGTCAACCGGATTCAGAACCGTCATGTTGGGAATTGTTTTGATGATGTTCGCGTCCTCGATGGACTGGTGGGTTTTGCCGTCGCCGAAGTCGGAAAGCCCGCAGCTTGAGCCGCAGATCTTCACGTTCGCCCCGGGAATGGCAATGGAACAGCGAATTTGGTCATACGCGCGCCCCGAGGCGAACACCGCGAAGGTGCCGTAAAACGGTATCTTTCCCGCCAGAGCAAGGCCGGCGGCCGTGGATGCCATGTTCTGTTCCGCGATGCCCATCTCGAAGCAGCGATCCGGAAAGGCCTCCTTGAAGAGGCACGACATTGTTGACTTGCCAAGATCCGCTTCCAGCACGACGATGTCGGGGTTCTGCCTTCCAAGTTCCACTAGGCTTTCGCCGTAGGCTTTTCGCAAATTTTGTTTTTCCATTTTGTCCCCTCAGCCCAGGCGCGCCTTAATCGCGTCCAGGTCTTTTTTCGCCTGGACATAGACTTCCCCGGTAAGAATTCCGTTGTGGTACGCGGCGTTTCCCTCGGCAAAGGAGAACGCCTTCCCTTTAACCGTGTCCAGGATTATCAGCGACGGCCTGCCCTTGCAGGCGGCGGCTTTTTCGATGCCGTCGCAGATGGCCTGGACATCGTGCCCGTCCACGGTAAAAACCTGCCAGCCGAAGCTCTCCCATTTGCCGGCAAGGTTTGGGATGTCGAACACGTCGGCGGTGGGGCCGGTCGCCTGGATCTTGTTCCAGTCCAGGAACGCCGTCAGGTTGTCGATCCGGAAATTCGCCGCGGCCATGGCCGCCTCCCAAAGCTGCCCCTCCGACTGCTCGCCGTCGCCCATGATCGCGTACACCCTGGCGGGGCTTTTGTCCAGCCGAAGCGCCAGCGCCATGCCCACGGAAATCGACAGCCCCTGGCCCAGCGATCCGGTAACCGCCTCGACACCCGGGATTGTCAGATCTGGATGCCCTTGGAGCAGGCCGTCCAGCGCCTTTACCCGCCCGAGTTCCTCCCTGGGGAAGCATCCCACCTCGCAGAGCGCGGCGTACTGAATCAGGGCGGCGTGCCCCTTGGACAGCACCAGCCGGTCCCTGTCGGGATCCTTCAGCATGGACGCGCCGAAGCGCATCTTGTGAAAATACAGCACCGCGATTGTCTCCGCCAGCGAACTTGATCCCCCCAAGTGCCCGGCGTTTCCCACGCCGATCATTTCCAGCAGGTTGTAGCGCAGTTTAAGCGCCATCGCTTCCAGCTCTTTTTTCTTTTCCGCAGTCATACCTGGCCCTCGTTGGGTTTAGTATAGGGGAAAGGCGGGGTTCCGAAAAGATAGGGCGGCTGTCCCATGGGTTCCCCCCTGACCCCGCCGCCTACCGGGGAACCGCCGCCCTTTTGCAGGGGTTCGTCCGGTGGCAGTTCCACGACTTTGCCTTCCGAGCTTACCAGCATTCTGCTGGACAAAGATATACTCAACAACACCGACAAGGCAAGGCTCGATAATCAGCTTCGAGACATGTAAGATATAGCGCGGGGAAGACCGGGCAATTCCGGGGACCAAAG